>Ga0256406_1002121_pt1 | contig 29342 bp, 17 predicted proteins | sample RumenRJG_03DNA_FD_185986 | JGI IMG/M metagenome (GOLD analysis project Ga0256406, IMG submission 185986) | Bovine rumen microbial communities from Lethbridge, Alberta, Canada - RJG_03 | ecosystem: Host-associated > Mammals > Digestive system > Stomach > Rumen | place: Canada: Alberta | collected... | reverse complement strand
CAAGGGGGATGAGATTCCTACGGCCACTTCGGATTTCGTGGATGAGGTTAAGGAGACATCGGCCGGGGCGGTAGCAGAATTGAAGGAAATGGGATTGGATGTCTATATGCTCTCCGGGGACAATCCTGAGCGTGCCGGGAAGGTTGCGGCCAAGGTCGGAATAGACAATGTGGTTTCCGGGGTTCTGCCTGGGGACAAGCAGAATTTCGTGAGGAAGCTTCAGGCTGAGGGCAGGAAAGTGGGGATGGCCGGGGATGGGATAAACGACAGCCCCGCGCTGGCTCTGGCGGATTTGAGCATTGCGATGGGTGATGGGACCGATATCGCCATGAATGCCGCTATGGTAACGATCGTGACTTCCGATCTGAAGAAGATTTCTCAGTTGATCAAGCTTTCTCGCAGGACGTTCAAGATAATCAAGGAGAATCTTTTCTGGGCCTTCTTCTACAATGTCTTGGCCGTGCCTATTGCTGCGGGTGTGCTGTATCCGGTCAACGGATTCATGCTGAATCCGATGATTGCGGCAGCCTGCATGGCAATGAGCTCCGTCTGCGTCGTGCTGAATTCACTGAGACTCAGAAAGTAATTTTTCACGCTAGCACTTCACCTTGTCTTCCTGGATTCCCCTTGAGCACCTAATTTCCCCTTGACATCCTGACTTTTTCGCCTCGTCATCCTGACGGAAGTCAGAACCTATGCGATAATCGAAAAAATTATGTAATTTTGGACATAAAATTCCAATGCCATGGCACTCGAACAACAAATTCAGAAAGACATAATGGAGGCGATGAAAACTCATGACACGGTGCGCCTCAATGCCGTAAGGGCAATAAAGTCAGATATTCTGCTAGCGAAGACATCTAGCACGGAGCATGAGCTTGAAGACTCCGACGTGATGAAACTCATTCAGAAACTTGTCAAGCAGCGTAAAGAGTCAGCTGAGATGTATGTGCAAGCCGGAAGGCAGGAACTTGCAGACAATGAACTTGCCGAGGCAAAATTCATGGAATCATACCTTCCAAAAGCACTTTCAGAAGATGAGGTCAGGAACATGCTGAAACAAATCATTGCCGAAGTCGGGGCATCTTCTCCGAAAGACATGGGCAAAGTAATGGGTGCAGCCACCAAGCGTTTGGCTGGCCAGGCCGATGGTCGCACCATCTCCACGATCGTCAAAGAATTACTTTCTTAGATTTCTCTCAAAAGAATAAGAGGCTCACCCATCAACGGGCTAGCCTCTTTTGCACAACTTGATTATGAGAATTAATTTTCATAGCCAAGTTTAGGAACACTAACTACTAATCATTAACCTGTGCAGACACTATTATCAAGTTTCGTGCTAAACCGCAAGGCCGATAATTTTTTTCTTCAATTTTCAATGAATTCCTCTTTTTCATAAGCAAATCTCTAAGCAATCGGAACGAGTCGAATTATTTCGGTTTTTGGCTCGGATTTGTTATCTTTGAGCCGCTTGCCTCGGATGTATCGGAAGGCATCAAGGAACCAGGCAGGCTGACAAAATAGTAAATAAATCATTATGAGAAACATGTTTCTAATGGCCGCATGCGCTTCGATTCTACTGGTTTCATGCGGAAAAGACGGAGGGGAAGGGGAAAAGGAAGAGCCGGTAGTTCAGAACACATGGCCAGAGAGTGGGTTTTCCGGAAACAATTACTGGTACCTTAGCAATGGCGCCGTGCAGATTGGAGTGGACCTATCCAGGGGCGGATGCGTTTTCCATTTCTCAGAGAAAGGCACCAAGAGAAACCTGATAAACCACTATGACAACGGGCGATTCATCCAGCAGTCATATTATGATGGGAAAACCGACGGAAGCGTATGGAACGGAAAGAACTGGAGATGGAACCCGATTCAAGGCGGTGGCTGGAAGGAAGGCACCGGCGCCAAGATAATTAAGAGAGAAAAAAGCGAAACAAGCATAGAAATTCAGACGCAGCCCGTACACTGGGCCACTTGCGAGGCTCTGCCGGAGTGCGGCATGACCGAAACCATAACCCTGGGAGAGAATTATGCGAAAATCCATTATAAATTCACCAATAACGGCAACGGCGCATATAGTCACGCCCAGTATGACCAGGAATTGCCGGCAGTGTTCTGCGACGGTGCCCTCGGGACTTTCGTCACATACGAAGGTGATGCGCCTTGGACAGGAGACGATCTGACATACGTGAAAAACGTGACTTCCGTCACGGACTGGCCCTTCACTCAAGCCCTTTCGTCCGAATGCTGGGCCGCATACCTGGACAGCAAGGGCTGGGGCATCGGAGTCTACACTCCACAAAGCACAGGCACGCCGGGCGAAGACGAGGCTGCGAACATCGGGAAAGTCAGGTATTCGGCCTACAGAGCCTCAGGATCTAATTATCCAGGGACGGGTCCCGTGGGAGCATCTTGCTCTTACTTCGGGCCTCATGCCAAGAAAACCATAGTCAAAGGCTTCTCCTTGGAATACGATGTTTATCTAGCGATTGGCACTGCCGAAGAAATCAGAAGCACGTTCAAGAATATTCACGACAAAAAGCTTTAAGCCTTGTCTTCCAGGCAGGCATCCATCAGGCGGTCGATTTCAGCACGATCCAGATGCTGGCCGATGAAAACGATCTTGATCATTCTGTCTCCATATTCAGGATCCCAGTCGCGGCGCAGGTTTTTGTCTCGCAGCATCATTTCTTGCAGCTGCTCCTCAGGCATCTCGGCGAACCACTGGCCGGCATCTTTTATGGATTTCTGGGCTCCTGCCTGCTCGAACAGATAGCATTTGTCCTTGGCATCCGAGAAATAACATATTCCTTTAGCCCTTATGATATTCTTAGGCCACTTCTTAGCTACAAGGTAGTCGAATTTATTGATGTCAAGCGCAGGACGGCGATAGTAGACGTAGGTGCCGACCCCATATTCTTCAACCTCTCCGCCCTCTTCGGCAACCTCCTCGTCACCTTCTATTGCAGCTATCCATGCTGCGGAAGTTGCCACCTCGTCGAAGTTAAACAGATTAGTATTCAATATCTTGTCCAGCTCTATATTACCATAGTCACATTCGTGAATGACTGCCTTCGGGTTCAGATTATGAACTATGCTCCTCACTGTGCCAAGGTCTTCTTCCGGCACATCGGAAGCCTTGTTCAGCAGCACCATGTTACAGAACTCAATCTGCTGGATCACCAGGCTCTCCAAGTCATCCTCCTGAATATTCTCTTTCGTCAATGCCTTCCCGCTATCGAATTCATCCTTCATTCTGAGAGCATCGACTACCGTCACTATGCAGTCCAGACGAGGAATGTCATTCTGGGCATATGGAGGGACCAAGTTCGGCATCATATTAATAGTCTGCGCGATAGGGGCAGGCTCGCAAATCCCGCTTGCCTCGATGACTATGTAATCGAATTTTCTGGAAACGCATAATTCCGACAGCTGATTAACGAGATCGGCTTTTAGCGTGCAGCAGATGCAGCCGTTCTGCAGCGGCACCAGGCTCGAATCCTGCTGGCTGACCACACCGCCGTTCTGGATGAGGCTCGCATCTATGTTCACTTCACCTATGTCATTGACTATCACCGCGAATCTAATGCCTTTCGTATTGCCTAAAATTCTATTCAGCAATGTCGTCTTGCCACTTCCAAGGTAACCCGTCAGCAATAGAACAGGCACTTCTCTCTTTTCTATAGTTATGGTCATGTTTATTATTAATATTAAATTGATTGCAAATTTAAGTATATTTCTATAAATTTGCATTGGAAGATGAATTTTGAGGCTATGCTTGAAGGTATAAAAAAAGATATCGAGAAGCTGATCGCCCTGTACGAGAAAGAACGGGAGAAGAATGCCAAGCTCCTCGACGAACTCGAACAGTGCAAGGCTGATAGAGACAAATTCCAAAAGCAGATTGAAGAGTTGGAAGTACAGATGGACAATCTTCATCTTGCTGAAGCTTTTAAAGCTCAAACTGATAGTAACGATGGAGCTAAAGAAAAAATAGATAGCCTGATCAAGGAAATTGATAGGTGCATTGCATTACTTGAGAAATGAGTTCAGAGCAGAGCATAACTATAGTGATAGCCGGGACGCAGTACCCATTGAAGGCTGCGACCCCGGAGATAGAACGAATGATGAGGATTGCCGCTGAGACAGTCAACACCAAGCTTGCCGCTTATGATGCAAAGTATCCTAGCAAATCCACTGCCGACAAGCTAGCGTTCGTAGCCCTGAACGAGACTGTCAGCAGGCTAGCGTGCCAGAAAAAGTACGACGAAGCCGAATTTGAATCTAAAAAGCTTCTGGAAGAAGTTGAGACATATCTGAATAATATTGAAGAATAATTGCCGTTAGTCCCACGTGCTCAAATCAACAGTTGAATAAACTAACGAGTTCGCTCGGGACGGCAAAGACAGGCCAAGGTTACCTTAGGGGATCGCGCCCACGCGCGACGATGGATCTCTGAACCGGACCGGATCTCAAATCTTATCCTTTACAGGTTTAAGACAAGCGACTAACGGCTTTTTTCTTTATCTTTTTACTCGTAGAATCTGCAAAACATAGAATTACAGATCAAATATACGGGTTAACATGTTACTTTATTTACTCGCCGCATTAATCGGCGCAATCGTTGCTCTCGCAGCTTATATAATTATTCGCAAGATTATATTGAAGGGACAGAAGGATGAGATCATAGCCAAGGCTGAGATAGAAGCCGAAGGCATCAAAAACGAGAAGATCCATCAGGCGAAGGAGAAATTCCTTCAGTTGAAAAGCGAGCACGAACAATACATCAACGACAAGAATAGCCAGATCAAGGATGCCGAGAACCGCATCAAGCAGAGAGAAATCTCCATGAATCAGCAGAATGCTGACCTGCAGCGAAAGCAGAAGGATTTGGAAAACGCTAAAAATAATCTTAAGGCCCAGGAAGAGGCGCTCAGCCATAAAGCCGAGGAATATGACAGACTGAGGGCGGAGGCTAACAAACAGCTGGAAACAATCGCTGGAATGAGCGCTGCAGAAGCCAAGAACATACTCATGGAGAACATGAAAGCAGAGGCACGCACTGAGGCACAGGCTTACATCAACGACACCATGGATGAGGCAAGGCTGAATGCTACGAAAGAAGCCAAGAGAATCGTCATCACCACCATACAGAGAACGGCCACAGAAACTGCGATCGAAAACGCAGTCACCACATTTCCTATCGAAAACGACGAGATTAAAGGTCGCATCATAGGTCGCGAAGGTAGGAACATACGTGCTCTTGAAGCTGCCACAGGCGTTGAAATAGTCGTGGATGACACCCCTGATGCTATTCTCCTCTCAGCATTCGATCCGGTGCGCAGGGAAGTCGCTCGTCTTGCCCGGCATCAGTTAGTGCAGGATGGCAGAATCCATCCCGCACGTATCGAGGAAGTCGTGACCAAGGTCCAGAAACAACTGGAAGATGAAATCCTTGAGACAGGCAAGAGAACCTGCATCGATCTTGGCATACACGGTCTGAACATAGAGCTTGTCAAGCTTATCGGTAGGATGAAATACCGTTCTTCATACGGACAGAACCTGCTGCAGCACTCCCGTGAAGTGGCAAATATTTGCGCCACGATGGCTTCGGAGCTCGGTCTCAATGCCAAGCTTGCTAAGAGGGCCGGTCTGCTTCACGATATTGGCAAGGTGTCAGACGAAGATCCGGAACTTCCTCATGCGCTCCTTGGAATGAAGCTGGCAGAGCAATATAAAGAAAAGCCAGAGGTCTGCAACGCCATCGGAGCTCACCACGAGGAAACCGAGATGACATCTATCATCTCTCCTATCGTGATGATAGGTGACGCCATTTCCGGAGCGCGCCCTGGAGCCCGTCGCGAAGTGATTGAGTCGTACATCAAGAGGCTCAAGGGAATGGAAGACCTGGCCGCGGCATATCCAGGCGTGACCAAGAGCTATGCCATACAGGCTGGGCGCGAGCTAAGAGTTATTGTTGGTGCAGAAGAAGTTAGCGACGATCAAGCTGCAAGACTCTCGGCTGACATCGCTCAGAAAATTCAGGAAGAAATGACTTACCCTGGCCAGGTTAAGATTACTGTCATCAGGGAAACTCGTTCAGTAGCTTATGCGAAATAATTGCTGACTATCAATATGAAACACTGCATTTCCGCCATAACGGCGCTCCTAGCAGCTTCCCTGCTGGGAGCAGCCTCGTTCGCACAGGCTCCTGAGGCTACTGCGACATGGAAAGTGTCCAGCAGGAATGTTGCCAATAATGAATATGAGATAATTTTCTCTGGTGCCATAGTGGACGGCTGGCACCTTTATTCTGTAGATAACCCTAACAACCCTATCTCAGTAGAGTTCGAAGATGCTCCAGGATATTCAATTGAAGGAGATCTATATGAGCTGACGAAACCATCGATGCTTAATGGAGAGAAGGTATTCTTTGGCAGCGTGCAGGTAGCGCAGAAAGTGAAGGCCGACGGAGCCGCCGTAATAAAAGGAGAATTGAGATGGAGCGGCTGCAACGACAAATTCTGCGCTGCTCCTGAATACTGGGAATTCTCTGTGCAGATTGATGTTTCCGGCTCAAGGAACACTCCTCGCTTCGCCGTTGACACTATTTCTGCCGATGAAGTGGCTGCGCACAGCACGGCAATCTCCGACCCGGATGTTGAAGATGAGGGCGGACAAAACAGCGAAGGGCTATGGGGGCTCATCATCGAGGCTATCCTTTGGGGCTTTGCCATGCTGCTGACCCCTTGCGTGTTCCCTATGATTCCGATGACAGTATCATTCTTCATGAAACAGTCATCAAACCCTCACGAAGGGCGATTCAAGGCTACCATGTACGGCATATTCATAGTGCTTCTCTACACGGTGCCTATTAGCATAATAATAGGCCTTACATGGTTAATCGGGGGCGAGGCGGTAACGGCTGACATATTCAACTGGCTGGCAACTCACTGGCTGCCTAACCTGCTGTTCTTCATAATATTCATGGTGTTCGCAGCATCCTTCTTCGGAGCATTTGAAATCGAGCTGCCGGCATGGATGGCGAATAGCAGCGACCAGAAATCTAACAAAAAAGGCCTCGGAGGAATATTCTTCATGGCCCTGACCCTCGTGCTGGTGTCATTCTCCTGCACAGGCCCGATAGTAGGGTCAGTGCTTATAAAATCCACTCAAGGCGAGTTCTGGACGCCGATGGTCACGATGCTGGCATTCTCGGTTGCATTCGCACTGCCATTCACCCTTCTGGCATTCTTCCCTTCTTTGCTCACGAAGCTTAAAAGCGGAAGCTGGCTGTCCAGCGTGAAAGTAGTGTTGGGATTCATAGAAGTCGCTTTCGGTTTCAAATTTCTCAGCGTTGCCGACCAGACCTACCACTGGGGATTGCTAGACAGGGAGGTTTACCTGGCAATCTGGATTGTCGTATTTGCGATGCTGGGCTTCTACCTGCTAGGCAAACTGCGCTTCAAGAACGATGAGCCGGTTGAAAAAATTTCGCTGACAAGACTAATTCTTGCCATCGCTGACTTCGCATTCGTCGTGTATATGATCCCAGGCATGTGGGGGGCTCCTCTGAAAGCATTGTCAGGCTACCTTCCTCCTATAGAGACCCAGGATTTCGTGGCATGGAACCATGCGGATGCCATTCCGAGCACGCAGGCAGCATCCAACGCTGAACGGGCCTTAGACTTCAAGACCGAAGATGATCTTGCTAAGAAATTCAATCTGAAACTGCCTCTCGGCCTGCAAGGCTATTTTACGCTGGAGGATGGGCTTGCGGCGGCTAAGGACCTGAATAAGCCTGTGTTCGTAGACATAACCGGTCACGGGTGCGTGAACTGCAGGGAAATGGAGCAAAGGGTATGGAGCGACCCAAGAGTGCTAGACATTCTCAGAAATGAATATGTCATCGTAGCTCTCTACACCGACGACAAGGGCAAGCTGGACGAAAAGGACTGGGTCACCACAGAGAGCGGAAAAGTCTTGAAAGATTTCGGAAGAGTCAATTCCTACATAGCCAGAACCCGCTTCGGGGTTAACGCTCAGCCAAACTATGCCCTGCTGGACGCCAATGGCAACCAGATGGTTCCTATCAGGGGGTACAACCTGTCAGTTGAAGGCTTCATCGACTTCCTGAACTCCGGTTTGGAAAAATTCCACGAGAAGTAAAAGCTGTCGGTCACTTGACTTCATGCATGATCTGATCCCAAGAAGTTATGCCAAGCGTCGACATGTAAGGATTGAAGACCGAATCTTCTTCAGCCGTGCCGCCTGCTTTCCAGACGTACCAGACAGGCTTGGGTGAGAGATTCTGATACGGCAGTTCATCGAATGTCCTGAGCCCGATCCTCAACCCGAACTCCGCCTTATTGTCGGCCCAGTTGTGCCATTGGATGGCATCTATTCCATCGAGCCTAGAAACTTTCTTCCATGCCCAGGCACCACCGGCTGCCTGAAGACTAAGATCAGAATCACCGTAGCTTGGAGAATTCGTGCCTTGCTCTGAAAGATAAAGCAGCCGTTTCGTTGTCCCCTGATAGAGATTTTCCGGGAGCTTGATCCATTTGTCGATCACTTCCAGATTCCTGAATGTCACATACTTGGAGTCCATGCTATATGTCGACTGGGCGTCATTCTTCCAGAATTCCGGTTTCGTGAGATCTTGTGGGTACGGATGGTAGGCCACGCCCCACTTGAAGTCTCCCTCTGCCTTGGAATACGCCACCGTTCTCTCCAGCATCTCTTTAGGAGAATATCCGCTCGCCGCGGCTGTCCAGCTATGGGTGAATGAAGCCATGACCGAAGCATTCTGATCGTACTGACGTACGATGCCGTAGCATATTCTCATTGACTTAACGTACCTGTCCAAAAAGCGCATCATAGGCTGCTCTCCCATATTCGTCCACTCAGTGCCGGCATCTACCTCATTGTGCATGATCCAATTATGGATTCTTCCCGGATTATTTTTGCAATAGCGGGATGCCATGTAGGTCAAGGCAGCAGCATACATATTGAAGGCCTTGGCCGTTGTGATGTCAGGCATGGAATAATAACCGCCTTCGTTTTCCGGATCTTTATATGCAGAATTGCTCGGGACAAGGATTATCGCCGCGACAGAGATTCCGAGCGCCCTTGCCCTCGACACGATGCGGTCGCAATATGAGACTACTCCACCTGTAGAGTAGCCCACGCCTCCGTAATAGTATCCTGAACCAGTACCGCTGACTATGCCGTTGAGCAACACGTTCATGGTTATGCTGCCGATGTTCATCTCATCGCAATCCTGGAAATAGAGGTCTATGTCACCAGCTCCTAGACCTTTCTTATTTTTGAGCGGCAAAGCCTGAGGATTTTCTATAGACGCTACTTCATCAGCATAACGGGCATGTGAATCCAGAATCTGCCTGCCGCCATCGGACATGACTACAGCCCATTTCGAAAATACTCTGTCATAGCTGATTCCTTCCCTATCTTTCACTATCCTGTCCACAGTGATGGAAAAGTCACCATTGCCTATTTTCTCCGCATAAGGGAATTCAGTCATCTCCGTTACATCCTGCCAAGGACAGATGTCAGCAAGGAAATAAGATCCAGACGAGCCGCAGCTGCCTTCGATGATCACTTTGTCAGCAGTGACTTCCACTCGATTAACGGAAGATGGATAGGTTTTATCCAGATATGCACCCAGATTCCTGGCCATGTTCTCCTTGGCCGCGACTGCGGCAGCGGCATCTTCGGCAGCTTTCTTCTCTGCCTCAGTCATTGGCCTGATTTTGATATTCCGGATGCCGAAAGTGATGCCAATGTTATCGCCCGGATCAATCCGAAGCTTGTCGCCAGACTTCCCCCAGCCCTTGGAACGGAAAGCGCTGACATCTGCTGTAAAGGAACTGTAGCCAGGAGAGGCTGCCAATGAGCCGTATTTTTTGGAAAGGGCCTCGCTCGGAATTCCTCCTAAGGCATAGAAAATCTGCAAGTCATTGATTTCCTTATCGGTTTTATATTCAAATTCCAAAATCTTCCGTTCGGAAGGAATGCTTGCTGACAACGGCTTTGTAAAAACGTAAGGATCGTCACCATTCAAGACGAGGGAATAAGAATATTTCTCATTGGAAGTCAGAATTGCAGAATGAATTCCTTCCTGGGACAGTTCCAGCCTGATGAAATTATTGACAGGAGGGGAGACGATTTCAGTAGAGTCCTTAACTCCTGGCTTGGAATCCGTCTTATCTACGCTCCCATCGCACCCGGTAAAAGCCACGCCAGGAAGAATGAAGAGCAGCAATAAGGATTTCATGCTCATAAATCAATGTCCTTTTGTGTCATACACGTAGTTGAATCGGCCTCCAGGAGCCGTGTCGCCGCTGACATAGAAATCCATGATGTCTCCCTCTCTCTGCATGTTGTCGTTCCATTTGAATTCGATGTCTACTTCTTCTCCATCAAGCCCCAGGCACGAACGAGGAATAGCGATGGCGAGCCTTCTCCCTTTAATGTATATCTTTACTTTTGCAGCCTCCTCCCACATCCATATTCCCTGGACGTTCTTTTCGAGAATAGCACTGCCTCCCTTCGGGCTCACTCTGTTCACGATGAAATCATATCCATTCCATCCCGTAGACTTATCACGGTCTGCATCGATAAGAAGCTGCATCCAATGCGAGCCGGTTGGAGGGGTCAGCGCATCAGCAGTTTCGACATAGAAATAAATATTTTTTTTGTCTCTCGCCACCTTCGCACCTGTTATGTCGTTCCGTCCGCTCTCATCGACGTAGTAAGCGTCATAACGCCCACGGGCATTCCTGTGCATTGTGTTGCCTCTGTAAGAAGCGAAATATGGTTTCACGTCAGTCCAATCTTCAAAATGCTCCAACCTGACGGTCTTCGGGCATGATACGGATTCAGGCTTAAGCATTCCCTTGAATTTACGGACTCGATCGACCAGCTGAAGGTAGTAAACGTCACCTTTGTCTCCCCAACCCTTATTGGGTTCGATGTCTCTGCTTCGGTCCCAGTCGAACTCATCGACGAAGGAGAATGGGTCTCCTTGCCAGTTATCCTTCGGAAGCCACATGCCGGCGATGTATTCGTTCCATCCAGTCACGAAGACAAGCTCAGGATCAAGTTCATAAGCCCTTTCCCACTGCTCCGAGAAGTTCCAGCCGTAGAGGTATCCGTCCGGACGAGGGTCGAAGCCGTCACGCCTGGAAAAGCTCCTGCCATAAGAGTCTTTGACATTGAATGCGCCGCAATGCCCGTTCCTGTCCGGACTAGTGTTCTGGGACACCCCTACCGTAACCTCCTCGAAACTTTCCTTGCCATCCTTTCCAGAAGTCGGGACGTAACCATGCTGAGGGTAAACTTCCAGCCATCCCCACTGGTCATTGCGGGCAGGCCCATTCACATAGTCAGGCTGACCGGGACGGAAGGTAAAGAACTCCGCGATCTCCCTATCCTCGCCTGAAGCCGTCAGATTGTCGGGATAAGCCATTATGCATGGCTTCCCCTTCCAGACAAACCACAGATTCTCATAACGATGCGGCTTGTAAACATCCCTGTACAGCTGGCGTAACGACGTTATGGAGTAATCTGAAGGGGCGAAAGGTAGCATGAAGGCAATCTTCGGGACACTGACCCCGTCCTTCAAGGCTTTGTCCCATGTCTTCATCAGAGCCTCATAGGAATCCTGCCACGTCATGCTGCCATTGGTGCAATCGAAGAATACGGCATCGATTCCCGCATCCGCCAGCATCTCGGCATGCTTTCTCAGCACCCACTCGTCAGTGGTCTTATAGTAGCCGAAGAGCGGTTCTTCCCAATAGAAGAAGCCCGGCTTGCGAGTTCCCCATGCCGGATGATCGTAATCCTTAAGGGCCTCGGGATGGTTGCGAATTATCTGAGAGACATTACGCACCCGATAGGTTGTGTCATCGCTCCCCTGATGCCATGTCCAATAGAACATTGCCACGAACTTGCCATCCTTTCTGGCAGGGGCATCCTCATGACTCCTGACTTTCCTGCCAAGAGCATCTTCGGCGGCCCAGAAATCGCTTGTTACGTTCTGGGAATATGCAGCTGAGCCAGCAGTCATCCATGAGACAAGAACTGCGGCAGCCGCAATTATGGGTTCTCTACCTAGATTCATAAATATATTAAACTCAGGTTTCGCAAGTTTTAAATATTTGATTTAAAGTTCATTGAAAAGACTTGCGAACCTTTGCCAACGCACTTTCTTTTTATATCTACGTTTTCCACGCCCTAAATCCCTCCCCTCGGTGGAGGGACTTTGTCGGGTCGAAGGCACTCCTTAAGAGGTGTTTCGCATTAGCGAAACTTGAGTATATTCAATTATCTTTTCGTCCAGACGAATCTGTAATTGAATCTGCGGTTGGGCGCCGTGTCACCGTGGACGCACATCGAGATTGGATCTTCCAGGCTGCCCGGATTGTCGGCCCATTTGAAGTCGAAAGAGATGGATTTTCCGCCCAGCCTGAGCACAGAAAGAGGGAAAGACAACTCCAGCTTATTGCCTCTGACGGCGTATGAGGCCTTACCTGCGCTCTTCCATCCGCCGTCCTTATATTCGAGAATCTCCGAACATCCAGGATTCAGCATATTCTTGTTTATCAGGAAGTCATAACCGCACCAACCGGTGGAATAGTCCTGGTCGGAGTTTATCAGGAGCAGCATCCAGTCCTTGTCATCAGGAGAAGTCAGTGCAGAAGCAGTCTCTACATAGAAGCTTACATTTTTCTTCCCCACGGCGACTTTGGAAGTGACGATGTCGTTCCTGCCGGAATCATCAGTGTAGTACAGTCCGCCATAACCCTTGGAACTTCGGTGGAACACATCTCCCCTCGTGTCTCTGTACTCGACCTCAACGGCATCCCAGTCCGAGAAATCTCCATCGACCGAGACTTCACAGATGCCCCTGTTCTCAGGAATCGGTCTCACTCCCTTATAGCGACGGATGTTCTGCGCCATCTGCATGTAGTAGTTGTCCGTGTAGCCACCCTTCATCGGCTGAATCGTGCGGTTGAACTCTGCATTATACTGGTCTACGAAGATGAAAGGATTCTCGCGGCCAAGCCATTTAACTAATTCCGGATGATCGTACTTCCCGGCTGTCCACTCGTTCCAGTCATTCAGGTACAGGAACTGCGGATCCGCTTTCAATGCATCCTCCCAGCGCTCCTGGAAATATATTCCATAGCCTTCGGGATGTTCGACCGTCTTCCCGAGCCAAGGGACATAGGCAGGCTGCGGCATGTCATATTCATTCAAAGCAGGCTCTCCATTCTCTCTCGACCATGACTTTCCCACGCCCATGTTCACGGAGGTCATGGTTACCGGATGCTGGGCAGGGGTAACTGCGGCCTCCTCTGGCATGCCATCGTGCTTGGAGACCAGCTGATCCGGAGTCATTCCTATTATGCGAGGGTCAGCCATGCTGTACCCGAAGCTCCAGTTGTCCTCCGTGCCGATGAAACGTTCTCCCGCCCATTCGTAGTAACCCCACCACATGTTCCTAAGCGTGAAGAAGTTCTTCACTTCGTCTGAATAATCGCCATGGTTGTACCCTCCACCGTTGGCATCCACGTTCGGCTTGGCATTGTAGAGCAACAATGGCTTCCCGTCCCAATAGAACCACAGATCGGAATATTTCCCTAACTTGTAAATCCTGTCGTAGAGCGACTGGACCACCTGCACGCCATTGCCGTTGAATGACCAGAAAATGAACTTAGGTGTCTCGTTGCCTTCGGCTCGCATCTTCTCCATCGTGGAGAAAAGCTTTTCCCACTCATCCCAATAACATACGGCGTTCGTGACGTCCATTACCAGCACGTCCACGCCGGCATCTTGCAGCATGGAGATGTCTTTTCGGATGACCCATTCATCCTGGCTCAGGAAATAGCCCATCTCAGGCTCTCCCCAATGATAGGAGCCGTATTTCCACTGCGGATTACCGGCCTGCATGCGGGCATTCGGATCATTGGCAAGCACCTTCGTGACATCTGCCTCGTAAGGCGACTTGTCATTCGCATGATCTTGAGTATGCCAGGTGATGTAGAATATTCCGACCACCCTTCTATGGTCGTTTTTTACCGCACCCACTGAATCAATGCATGGCATAGCCCTTCCAAGCGCATCCACGCCGACCCAGGTGTCGGAGAACAAGTCTGCCTTGCCTGAATTGCCGGCTCCGTCAGCAACAAAAACAGTTTTTTCCTGCCCCCCGAGGGTGCAGGAAAAAACCATGAAACTTAATAGTAAAATAAATATGCCTTTATTCATCTATTACATTGGGTTAGGATCATCTTCAACGTATTCACGCCAATGCATATTTCGAATTTCCAGCTCTATGCCTCCTCCGTCGCCGACATCGAAACGAACCTGGTCGTTGGCGTTGCTGCCCCAGCCGAACGAGCTGAAGGAATTTGAGAAGTTGATCTTCATCGTAGTCCACTCTGCGGCAGCGTTGACCTGGAATGCAGTTTCTTTGCCCCCTGCAGGTCCTCCGACTCCGAAGCCCTTTGGACACCAGAAGAACTCGCAGCGGATAGACTGATTGCACTTATACTGGAACACAAGCACCGGCCCTGCAACAGGCCCGCTCATCTTGTTCAGAGGCAGCCATGGGTCACCTCCCGTCGTCTTGTACAAGTACTGGCTAGGGTTATCGGGATTGGTTGCCGTGGCGGTCACGTTATTAACCCATCCAGCAGGAGCCCCAGCCATAGGAATCATGTACTCGATTGACGGATAGTAAGTAGGATCATCGTCCGGGTCAGGTTGTAGCTCTTTTGCGGATTCCGCGGCATAGTGGTCTGCAGCATCTGCATAGTATGCAAGGAACTCTCCCATGAAGGAGAATGGCATAGTCGTCACCGCATAGACCCTGATCCATCTAGCTATCAGAGGATCGAAATTGTAAGCGTGATTATAGTTGAGCTTGGAATCGAAATCGTATGTTCCGATCTCGGTGAAGTTCTGGCCATCGTTGCTATATTCAAACCTAACTTTATTTGGAGCAGTCTGCATCACGTTGTTGGCATTGGTGCCTTTCCCCCTGACAAGCTCAATCCAGTTGATCTTATGAGGAGCTCTCATGTCAATGATGAACCAATGGCCGTACTCAGGCTCAACTATGCCAGGATTAGTTATCCAGATGGTCTCTACGTCGTAATCCAGAAGATTCTTCGCCGGGAAAGCATCCCATTGGCTCGAGGATACCGGCACGAACATTCTGTTGTGAGGGATCTCGCCACGGAGCGGAGTGCATTCCAGAGTCGTAGGCTCAGAAACATTGCCCGAAGCGTCACCTGTCGTTACAGTAATCGTCGTAGGCTCTGCGAAAGCATAGATTTCCACTCCATCAGACTTGTCCGACTTCACGGTTTTAGTCTGAGTCTGTCCGTTCACGTCTTTGAAGGAGACATTGACCGTGATGGGAGCGTTGTACTCATTCTCCCAGGAAACGTATGCGCCTTCTACATAAGGTTCTGCCTTTGCCGTCGAAGCAATGTATTTATAGGCGCTAGCCACGTCCTCAGGAGCGCAGGATACGCTCTGAGTAGGCCCGGGCCAGCCATCGGAAGTGAATGGGGTAACGAAGAACTCGTACGTGTCAGTATCGGTGAATCCAGGAATAAGCACGCTGGTACAGCCAGTCCCCATTTTCGCATAGTCGCTGTATTTGCTGACTTTCATCTTGACTGTGTCCCCGTCTGCGTTGACATATCTCACGATTGAATAATAATACTTTTCTGCAGGAGGATTCGTCCATTTCAAGATGACAGCCTGTATCCTCGGCTCTGCCGTCAAGCTTTGCACCTGATCGATGTTACCATCTTTTCCATCATCGCAAGACCATGCCAGAGCCACAAATGCGAGAAGAATAAGAATGTATTTTTTCATATTCATAATTTTTCAAAGTTAATTATTCCCAACCCGGATTCTGCCAGCCAGTTCCTGTCAGCTTCAGCGTCTTGGTCTCTTCTGACTGGTCGATAGGATAGAGCAGGTATTTGTCATCGGCTGAAGGCCTGGCATCAAAACCGAAACGCTTCAGGGTGCCGTCATCCTGGACATTTGCGCCTGTGAGGTATCTGGTCTCACCGATTTCCTTCCAGCGGCGAAGGCTGAAGAATCGGTCGTCTTCTAGGGCGAACTCGACCCTCCTCTCATTCTTGTAGCGAGCCTCGAAAGCAGAAGCCGAGAGGCCAGAAGGTATCTCCGGCATTCCAACCCTTGCCCTTATGACATTCAAGGCATCGCGGGCAGAAAGATTCAAACCGTCTACGGCGACCTTGTTGTCCGGACCGCTGACCTGGTAGGCTATCTCTGCAAAGTTAAAATACAATGCCGGCAGCCTTATGATTCTTACAAAGCCATCGGAATTCGCATTCCTGTTCGAGGCATTGTGGGCGTATTTACGCATGTAATAACCTGTGTGAGTATAGCGTTTGCTGGTAGGGTTTATCGCACAATTGCCACCCGACTTTGTGATTATCACATCATTCCCCCTCGTAGAGCCATTGTAGAATACAGTAGCGTAGAAACGCGGATCCCTGTTTTCGAATGGCTTTGCAGGGTCATATAACGTATTGGCAGCATTGTAGTCAGGTTCCAGATGCCGGGCATCCTTATACGGCTTCTCAGGATTGAGCACAGGCTGTCCGTCAGTGGTCTCGTAAGCGTCTACCAACTCCTGCGTAGGGCAGTTTCCTGCAGAGGTCTGTCCGCCAACGATAGGAAGTCCGCTGGAACCCCAGATCGAAACCTGGAATGCTCCCCAGATAGTTTCCTTATCCCTTGCCCTCAAATCGTTAGGATTATAGAGGAAATAGTTGGCATAGGCGTTGTATTCACCTGACACAGAAGCATCAGTCCAGAGACTGAAATCATGCTTGAGGAGTTCTGACAGAGAGGTCGCTACGATTTCCAAAGCCTGTTGCTTGGCATAAACCCCATCGCTTTCCCACAATGGACTGACGGCAAGAGTCGCAGCTTCTGACTTAATTGCATAGGCTACGGCTTTAGTCATGATGTTCCATTGATTAGAAACGGGAAACCATGAATAGTCTTCGCTATCATTCGTAGCCAAGGCAGCATCGCAATCAGCGAGAATCTGCGTCACCACCTCTCCGACGCTAGCCCTCGTGTCAGAGGAATAATCGTGGGATGTTCCAAGGTCGCTGGTGAAGATAGGCACAGGGCCGTATCTCTTTATGAGCTGCAGATAATAGAAAGCCCTAAGCGTAAGTGCCTGAGCCTTCCATCCTGCCCTCTCCGCATCGGAATATGCCGGAGCACCGTCCACGTTTGCAATGAAGACATTGCACATACGAATTCCCTGAAAATATCTGCCCCATACGCTACCTTCCCAGTTACGACTTGCGAAATTGCTGGCATCCATTCCTTGCGCATACCAAAAATCGTAGGAGGAGCCAGCGTCAACTTCATTGCTGTTCTCCGCATCGTCAGTGAAAGAGCCGATAAATGCGCTAGTTCCTGGAATATAATTGTAGCACGAGTTCAGATATCCTCTGGTTCTGTTGCGGTCTGTGAATACATCCCTCATGTCGATAGTTCCATTCGTGCGCAAGTCCAGCCTGTCATTACAGGCAGGCAGCAGACATAGCAGTGAAAGGAGAATAAAAATATTTTTTTTCATATCATTCAGATTTTTCATCGTTATACACACCTAGAATGAGACATTGAATCCAATTCTATACATCCTGTAGATAGGCATCTCGAATGTGCTGCCATCGACAGGCAAGTCTTTGTGATGAATCCTGTCCAAGGTGAAGAGATTCTGACCGCCGACATAAAGCCTGAGTTCACCGGCTCCCAGGTAATCACATACTTTTTTAGGGAACCTATAAGAAATCTCGACATTCTTCAAGCGCATGAAGTCTGCTTTCTTGAAGAAATAGTTGCTGCTCTGTCCATTAGTGGTAGCATTCGTAGAAAGGGCAGGCCAATCTATCTCTTCATCATTCAGCCATTTCTCCGCTGTCCATGCCTTTAATGCGCAATTAGTGTAGATTCCTTCTCCCCCTGTCTGTGACGTGTAAATGCCCCTGAAGTCCCTCCAATAATCGGCGACACCCTGGAATAAGAGAGAAACTTCAACGTTTTTGTAACCGGCCCCGATAGTGAATCCGAAATTATACCTCGGCAGGAATCCGTTGCCTATTGGGGCTAAGTCTTTCTCGTCGATGATGCCATCTTCATTGAGATCCTTGTACTTGATGTCACCTAACCTTGGGGTTCCGAAAGAATATTTAGCGCTGGCATCCAGCTCATCCTGGAAATTGAACAACCCGTTTCCGTTGCTCTTGTCCACTAGATACCCCCAAGCCTGCCCTAAAGGATAGCCTTCGGTGCGATGCCTGTAGGCATAGGTCTCGTCATATTCATTTTCGCCAATGAAGATGACTTTGTTTTTGTTGTAATCCAGATGGCCGCCTACGGAAAGTTTCCAGTCATCATTGAATCGCTTGGAATAGGTCACGTTCAGCTCCCATCCTTTGTTCTGGTACTCGGCTAGATTCGTCACCGGATAAGAGCCCAGCGATATTCCCTGATACACTGGCACTAATGCGGTCGACTTCGCAAGACCGTTGTCCATATGTTCGTGGAAATAGTCAAAGCTTACCTGGAACTGGTTGGCGATGCCAAGATCTATGCCAGCATCCCATTTAGCAATCTTCTCGGGCATCAAGCCCGAATTGCCATAGACATCCTCATTGACGGAATACCCTAGGTAACCGAGCATCCCGCCATTGCGGACAGAAACCTGATCAAGATAATCATACCTGTCATACCCAGTAGAATCGTTGCCAGTAATGCCATAGGATCCGCGTAATTTTAGCAGTGACAGCCAAGGAACTGCGTCTTTTATGAAGGTTTCATTGGAAGCTACCCATGCTGCCGATGCGGAAGGAGTGAAGAGAAAACGATTGTCATGAGGGAAATACTCGGATCCTGAATATCCAGCAGCTAATTTCACCGCATACCTCTTATCGAAATCGTAATACACTTCTGCTCCAGAATAGACTCTTCTGAAATCGTAGGTCGCATCTATGTTGCCTGTATTGTCATCGAAGTCCATGTAAATTCCGTAAGCATTTGCATTCACATGATGCCTTCCGAAATCTCTGGCCCAGCCGGCCTCTCCCTTATAGGACTGATAACCGTACAAAGCAGTGCCCTTGCTATAATTGAGAGTGCCATTCTGCGTAGTGCCATACTGCGAGAAACTAAGCAAAGACCAATCTTCATCCCTAGTGTACCTAGCGTATGACCTCGTCGTGCTTTTCGTAGAAGTAATATATGACAGATAACCGACGCTTCCTCCCAGCCAGAGACCGGGGGTCACGAAATCAAGTTTTACCCTAATCCCAGCCTGACCATAAATGTTGGTATTGGTCTGATTGCGGTATCCAGTCCTGTTCAGATTGCCATAAGGAGAATCTGTCAGCTTCTCCGACACAATCACCTCGCCTTTATCCAGCAAGACGTTACCATCTGCATCTACAATCTCAGGAGTCGTGGCTCCGTAGATGGTGGAAGGCATATAGGTCATCAGATGATAAATTGACGAGTTCCCTCCAGCCGGATAATGATCCCTGATGAAGGAACCTGCCAAGTTCATCCAAGCGCTGATCCAGGAATTGATGTTGATGTCGATGTTCGACCTAAAATTGAGTTTATACTTGTGATTATCTGCATCCCACTCTTTTCCGTTGATTTTTTGCTCATCTGTCTTCCAGAAGCTGCCTTGGCGAAGGAAATTCAAGTTGGCGTAATATTTCACGACTTTATTTCCCCCCGTAGCGTCAACTGCCATCCTCTGCATATGTGAGACATCCCTGAGGATCATGTCTGCCCAGTTAGTATTAGGATAGAGAGGATCGTCTCCATCCTTCATCTTCTGAATCTGGTAATCAGAAAAATAGTAATTCTTTCCTAAACCATCATTCTCCGCGGCTTGATTTCTCAGAGAGGCATATTTCCAAGAATCAAATGCATGGATGACATTTGTCGGCTGTTCAAGCGTCTCGGAAACATTCACTCCCACCTTCAGCTTTCCTGGGGTTCCTCTCTTTGTAGAGACGACGATAACGCCATTCCCTCCCCTCAAGCCATAGATTGCCTGGGATGCCGCATCCTTTAGTACGCTGACAGACTCAACTTCCTCGGGAGTGATTCTGTAGAGCAGGTCGTGGGAATACGAATCGTAGAGGATTCCGTCGATGACGATGGCCGGGCTGCCACCATGATGGGTGTGGAGACCGCGGACAAACATGCTCAAGCTCTCAGCTGTCGGCTCGAAGCCGTTTTCAATCGTAGTGAGCCCTGGCAGGACGCCAGAGAGCGTTCCTTGAAGCCTGGACATGAGAGACTTCCCTAAAGTATTACCGTCTACCGTAGAAACGGCATCCGAAACGACTTCCCGATACAGCGAGGCATTTCCCAGATTAACTTTTTCTGCGAGATTATGGGCATCGTCTTCAAGCACGATGTTTAATTCTTCGGCAACGGCGGCTGTTTTTTGCTTATAGCCAAGAAGGGAGAAAGTCACGTTTGCCGACGCATCCGTAAGGACAGCGAAATTACCATCCTTATCAGTTATGTAGATATCTTTGTTCCCGACAGATAGCACAACCCCGGGAATCGGATTCCCATACACATCTTTTACCGTGCCAGTCATAGCGATCTCCGACTGGGCTCTGACCATAAGGCCAGACCCAAGGAACAGCATCGCTAGTGTAGCAATTATATATTTGTTCTTCATATATTCGATATAATTATTACCGATTAACTATTACCAACCAGGGTTCTGCCAATTTTCACCCGTAATGGAAATCATATTATTTACCTCCGTCAGAGGGATGGCAACTTTCAGCCACTTGTTGGACCAGCAATTCCTCTCTTTAAGAGTCGTGCGCTCGTATTTGTACGAACCGTCTTTCATGTGGGTTATGTGCGCTCCAGTGATCCAGCGATCAGTCGCAGAGAGATCTCCCTCAGGGCTCTGCCAGCGGCGGACGTCGAAATAACGGTTGCCTTCCAAGGCAAATTCGACTCTACGCTCATTATGGATACGGAGTATTAGGGCATTCCCGGTGACGCTGGCAGGAACAGCAGGCATGCCTACCCTTGCGCGAACCACGTTCATGGCAGTCCTTGCCTCATCCTCATGACCAGCATTGGCTGCGGCTTCTGCAAGATTGAGATAAATTTCCGCTAGGCGGAAATCTTTGTGCCTGGCTCCGCCAAGACGGTTGTTCATTCCGCTGTTCGGATGCAGGAACTTACGCTCGTAATAACCAGTTCTGGTGTATGTCCTGCCGGTCATAGATCTTCCGGTTTTAGGCTCGGGCGTGTTCTCAATAGTTCCGTCATCCTTCTGATACGCATCCCAAGTAGCTACTATCCTTGTTCTTCTGCCTTTCTTGCCAGGATAATTCTCAAAACAGAGCACGTCTTCCTGATCCTCTATCGTCCATTCGCAATACCTCTTGGAACCATTGTAATAGATGGATGCATAGAACCTTGGATCCCTGTTGGCATAAGGATTCTGAGGGTCGTACATCGCATTCGCTGGATTGTAGTTCGGCTGCAGGTGCATCTCGTCATTGTACGGCTTGTCCAGGTTCAGGACAGTCTGCCCGTTCACCGTCTCGTAAGCATCGACCAAATCCTGCGACGGGCAAGTGCCCGTCTTGTAGCCGCAGATTGCGCCGATACCATCGACATTTGATACATCTCCATTGTTGTCGATCAGCTGGAAGATGGTCTCCTTGTCAGCTGGTGACTGGGAATATTCTCCTGAGTTGCAGAAATATTCATTATACAAAGCGGCATAGGCATTGTAGTCCTGGGCCTCACCGGATGTAGTATAGCCTGGCATATGCAGGTGTTCGGCATTCGGGCCCCATTCTGATGTCCTGGAAACTTTGTCGTAAAGTTTATAATCATTGGCAGTCAGAGCTGCAAGCGCCTGCTTGCTTGTCTGATACGCTTCTTCCCAATGGTTTTCGCTGCCAGCGTACAGAGGGCTGGCCGCAAAAAGCGTCATTCTGGATTTGATAGCCCATGCAAGAGCCTTCGTAACCCTCATGGCCTCACTGCCCGAAGTGATTCTCCAAGGCAGCTGATCGCAGGAAAGAGCCGCATCGCACTCCCTGATGATGAACTGAACGACCTCGTAATAACTTGAACGCTTGGTCTGCGAAAAGTCGGAAGTATAAGTCAGGGGCTCTTCAATGATAGGGAGGCCGCAGCCGAACCACTGCAAGAGTTCCATATAATAATATGCTCTGAGCAAATGTGCTTCTGCAGTCCACCGTGACCTGTCGTCCTCGCTTTTGACATTGGCTTTCTCTATATTCTGAAGGAAGATCCCGCAATTGCGGATCCTTGAGAAATACATCTGCCAATAATTCCTCGATAAGTCTTCCCCACCGACTGCCCAGACAGGGTGGCTCGAAGCAGAGGCATTGCCATCGTAGATCAGCCTGGATGCAGCCCAGTCTACATCGAGATCGTCACCATCCCATGAATCGTCACACCAGTTCACAGGGCCGCGGCTCCAGAAGAAGTAGTGCAGTCCCTTATTAGGCAGAGATGAGTAACATGTATTTAAATAGTACATGGTCCTATCGTTGTCTGAGAAGACTTCTTCCAAGGATATGTCCCCTGACGGAGCCACATCGAGAGCATCGGAGCAAGAGCTAAGCAGAAGCGCTAAGCTCATGAATATCGTCATTATTGAATATATCTTTTTCATATTCATAGTTTTCATTAGAAGTTTACATTGACACCGACGCTGACATTCTTCGTGATAGGATAACCGTAGTTACTATTCTGTTCCGGGTCAATGTGGGTGATTCTCAGATGATTCCAATCGTAAAGATTCTGGCCGCTGGCATAGATTCTTAGAGATTTCACGCCAGCTTTAGACAAGAATCTGAAAGGAAGAGTGTAACCAATTTCAATATTCTTGAGCCTCAGGAAGGCGCGGTTCTGAATGAAGAAATCGTTCTGCCTATGGCTTACAGCTTGCGCCGTAGAAACAGCCGGATAAGAAATCTTCTCTCCATTCAGCCAGCGTTCCTGCGTCCAGGCATGCCTGGTCCATTCGAAGAATGTTCCTGCCTTCGTATATTCAATGACACCCTGACCGCTGAAATATTTCGAATATTGGCCAACGCCAGAGAAGAGAACATTGATATCGAAGCCTTTTATGTTGGCGCTCAAGTTGATTCCATAGACTATTCCCGGGATGGATGTTGAATATCCGATTGGAGAAAAATCCTTGTCATCAATCTTTTGATCACCATTTATGTCCTTATAGACGAAATCTCCGACTCTAGGCGATCCAAAAGCATAAGGATAATAATTGTCAATTTCCTCCTGAGAAGTGAAATAGCCCTTGCCAGGCGAGTTCCAGTCAATTTTGTATCCCCAAGCCTGCCCAAGCCTGAAACCTTCGACACGGTAACGATAGGCATAGTCGTCCGTTCTCATAGGTTCATCGTACTCAATCACCTTATTCTTATTGTAGCCAAAGTTACCCTTGACGCTGAAAGAATAATCTTTATTGAACGTGTGGCTATAGGAAAGCTCTACCTCAAAGCCTTTATTGTCCACTTTGCCCATGTTGACTGCCGGAATGTTTCCGGAAGGAACGCCTTGGAACTGAGGTATGGTCTGCCGGTTGATTAGGATATGATCCCTGTTCTCCTTGAAAAGTTCGACGTTCAATCTCAAGTCCTTGAAAAGTCCAAGCTCGAATCCCAGATTGTACTTATGAGCGACTTCCCACTGGATTTGCTTGTTCCCGATTTTTCCTTCGCTGATGGTATGACCGCCAAGGCCTCCAGTACTCGTTCCCCCGCCACTTGCGCTCATGTGATCCAAGTACAGGAATCTCAAATTTCCCATGCTGTCATTTCCAACTTCTCCGTATGAAGCGCGGAATTTCAACCAAGTGACAATTGGATTGTCTTTGAGGAAATTCTCGTTGCTGGCCACCCACCCGATAGAGCCTGCCGGGAAGAAACCGAACCTGTTGTTAGGAGCGAACTGCTCCGATCCATTGTAGCCGAAATTAGCTTCTGCAAGGTATTTGTCTTCATAGGAATATGTAAATCTTGCCGAAGTACCAATCACATTGTAAGGAATTGCTTCCACGCCACCAGTGTCCGTAGTCTCGTAATTTCGCCTATTCGCTAGAACCATGGCCGTAACATTGTGCTTTCCGAAAGTTCTGTCGTAATTTATAGTAGCCTGGGTGTAAATAGTGAAATTACTGAGACGAGAATTGCCGATAGTCATCGATTTGCTCTTATCTTGAAGCAATGAATATGTCAGAGTGTTGTTGGCATAGTCAACATTCGCAGTATAGATTGGCTCTTCAATGCTGCCCTCGAGCAATCCGTAGTTGTAAGTATCGTACGAAATCATGCCGGTGAGGCTCAAGCCTTTCGTGATGAGAGAGCCTAAATCCCAGGTCATGGAAAGCTGCGCATTCAGGTTCTTTCTCTTGTCCTTGCGGAAACCTCGGCGGTTCATGATTTCGAATGCCGTACGGTCAAGATAGTTGTATGAGAGGACGTAGCCATCATCGACTCCGAACCAAGACTTGGTGGTAGGTCCTGGAGAAATCGGCAGAATAGTCTGACATTGATAAATAAGGTCTGTTATCATCCAGTTCGCATCGTTTTTGTACATTCCGCCTACGGCAGGCATGTTCACGTTCTCTGCATACGAAGCCAGTTTGAGGGACGCAGTCAAATTCCTCGCAAGCTGGAAATCCAGGTTGGACCTCAGGCTAAGCCTGTCCATGAAGCATTGCGGATTGTATCCCAGCTTGTCAGGGTCCTCCGTGTTAAGATTGCCGCCCTGATGGATATAGCCAAAGTTGAGGAAGTACTTTACGAAGTCTGTGCCGCCGGAGACATTCACGTTCGCTCGGGTCTGAGGGGTATTTTTCTTGAGGTACATGTTGTACCAGTCATTGTCCGGGTACATGTACAGCCTCATCTTCTTCTGAGTCTCATAGTCAGCGGCAGCAGGATCAAGACCCTGAAGAGGATCCCTGTATTTATTAATCACCTCTTCTGAATAAGCCGGATCGAGTCCATCATTCGTCAAAGCCTCATTTCGCAACTCGCAGTACTCCCAAGAATGCAGTCTCTTTGGAGTCCTTGTGAATGATATCCAGCTCTGATCTACCGTGACATTCAACTGAGGCTTGCCTTTCTGCCCCTGCCTGGTCTGAATGAGAATTACGCCATTGGCACCCTCGATTCCATAAAGGGCGGTGGCAGAAGCATCCTTAAGCACAGAGATGCTCTCAACCTCGTTCATGTCAATGGTTCTGATGTTGTCTCTCTCAACTCCATCAACAAGAACCAAAGGTGATTTTCCATTCAAAGTCGAGGCACCACGAAGATACATCGTGGCTCCATCGACGCCAGGCTGGCCTCCTGCATTCTGCAAGGAAGAAAGACCGGTGACGCGTCCCGCAAGGGCGTTGTCCAGACGGGTAGTAGTAGTCTTTCGCAAGTCTTGCGATGAGACCGTGGCTATGGAGCCGGTCACGGAGACTTTCCTTTGCTGGCCGTAGGCAACCATCACGACTTCGTCAAGGACCTCGGTGTCCGGGACAAGCTTCACGTTGTATTCCGTCTTGGAATCTTTGAACTTCTGAGTCACATAGCCAATGCAGGATACTACGACCACTGCATTGTCCGGGACATTTCCTAAGACGAAGGTACCTTTCTCGTCTGTCATAGTGCCGTTGGTGGTTCTTTCCACGAGGACAGTCACCCCCGGCATAGGCTGGTTATTCTCATCGATTACCTTTCCAGTAATCTTCCGGCCATTCGTCTGAGCCTGAACTAGTCCGGTGCCAGAAGCAAATAGCATCAACACAGCCACTATCATTGCCTGCAAATCATGCAAGCCATGACCTGTACTTTCATTGTGTACTTTCATGCATGAAATTGATTAAATCGTTTTAGAATACGTCATTTTAAATTATGTGCATGCAGGCCATAAACCGTCTGCAAAAGCAAGGTTAATTAAGAAACATTGTGATTAGATTATTATATCAGCTGAGGGAGGAAAGAAGATACGATAAGCACGACAAGGCCAATCACCAATACACTGATCGTCTTCTTCGAGCAGCCCTTCCATTCCTTGAGTATTATTCCCCAAACGTTGGAGAATGTGACATTCAGAGACATAAGGATGCACCAGCTGAAGGCAAGCAAGACTGGAGCATTCTGCAGGAAGCCTTTCCCTAGACTGAGGCCGAAGAACTGCGAGTACCATAATATTCCCGCAAGCGCACAGAAAATCAAGTTATTGACCCATACGCTCCCCTTGCCATAGTCTCCCCACGTCTTGTTCTTTTGATTCTGGAATAAGCAATATACGGCATTTGTCAAGAATCCTCCGAATGTAACTAGCAGGGTCGCCGGGAGAGTTTTGAATATCGGTTTGGAAGCCTCCCAAGAGAGAGGTTCTCCGAAACCTAGGCCGATTGCGAAGCAGGCGCTCATGAAGCCGGCCAGCAGGGCGACCAGAATGCCTTTTCCGAAATTGAAATCCTTGACTGACTCTTTTTTCTTATCGTCATCAACTTCCTTCGTCTTAAGCATTCCAGCCCAGCCAATGATGCCTATTCCGAGAAGCGTAACGACGACTCCTATTATGACAGGAGCAGTCAGGTCTCCGGCTTTGCCGGTGAACAGAGGCGTGAGGATTGTTCCAAGGCCTGCGCAAGTGCCAAGCGCGATGGATTGTCCTAAGGCTACCCCAAGATAACGCATGGAGAGGCCGAAAGTCAAGCCGCCGACACCCCATAGGATGCCAAAGAATATGGTCTTGAACGTAGCGGCAGGATTAGCGGCATATAGGGCGAAAAGATTCTCGCCGGCAGGTACTGCAAGCAAGGCGCCCATCAAAGGGAATACGAGCCATGCGAACACGCCCTGGATTATCCAGTAGGACTCCCAGCTCCAATCCTTAACCTTATTGATAGGGACATAGCTGCTTGACTGGCAGAATGCCCCTATCGCTATTATCAGTAATCCTAAGAATATCATATTACGAATTACCTATTAGACAGGACGGTCTTCTCGTATTTTTCAATCTCAGGGATGAACTCTGTCCCGACAGGAACTTCGTTCTTGTAGTTGAAATAGTCGTAAACAGCGCCGAACGGCAACGACTTGGCCTCTTCAAGCAACGCAAGTCTCTGGAAATACTGTCCCTTATCCTCGTATTTGCGAAGAGTCTTGAGAGGCTCAAGCAGAGCTTGAAGAATGCACTTCTGAGTAGCCCTGGTACCGATTACGTACGCACCTATTCTGTTGATAGACGCATCAAAATAGTCGAGTCCGATGTGGACGCGGTTCAGGGCATTGCAGCGAACGACTTCCTTGAACAAATCCAGAGTCTGATCGTTCATGATAACCACGTGATCGGAATCCCAGCGGACAGGACGGCTGGTATGAAGCATCAGCTCCGGCACGAACAGCAAGAGGGAAGAGACCATGTCGCTGATGTTCTCGGTCTGCTCATAATGTCCGGTGTCGAGGGTGTACATGAGCTTTCTCGTGGAGCAGTAGCCAGCGACGAAATCATGAGAGCCAACCGTGTAGCTTTCGAGGCCGATACCGAAAAGTTTCGCCTCCAGGCAGGTCTTCATGTGATGAAGATCCTCGCTAAGGATATCGTCCAGAGACTCGGCGAAAATCTCGCGGTAACGCATCCGCTCTACAGTCAGGTCTTTCGAGCCGTCATGCACCCAGATGTTCATGATGCAAGGATCCTTCTGTGCCTTGCCCATAGCATCGGCAATCCTGCGGCACCTCTTCGTGTGCTCGATCCAGAAATCACGGATGCCCTTGTCCGGATTGGCAAGGGACAGGTTCCCGCTCTTGGGGTGAGAGAAGGAAGTGGAATTGAAGTCCAGCTTGATCCCCAGATTCTTTGCCCAGTCCATCCAGCTCTTGAAATGCTTTGGCTCGCACTGGTCACGGTCTACGAATCCGTCTTTGAAATCGCCATACACCTCGTGCAGGTTGACGCGCTGGGTTCCTGCCAGCAGTTTCATGACGAACTCAAGGTCGCCGCGCACCTCATCGATGTTGCGAGCCCTCCCTGGGTAGTTTCCCGTGGTCTGGATGCCGCCTGACAGGGCCTCGTTACGCTCAAAGCCAATCACGTCATCTGTCTGCCAGCACTGAAGAGAGATCGGAATCTTCTCCAGTTGCGCAATGGCTTTATCAGTATCAACTCCTAGAGCGGCATAGCGTTCCTTAGCTGCCGCATACGCTTTCTCTATTGATTTTGAATCCATGTTTATAATGTATTGATGAATTATTATTCTGGTAAATATGTCTTCGTCTCTATTGAATTGGCTATTATCCGTCTCATTTCCCAGCGATCCTTGACCAAACCGGCAGCTTTCGCCTGAAGCATGACGTTCCCAATCGCAGTACCTTCAACCGGGCCGGCAATGACAGGAATGCCTAATGCATTGGCAGTCAGCGTACTCAGGAGCTTGTTAGCAGAACCTCCGCCTATGACATGCAGTTTCTCGATCTTGAATGACGCAAAGCCTTGTAGCATGGCAATCACGTCTACGTATCTCTTAGTAAGGCTGTGATAAATGCAGCTGATCATTTCGCCATCAGTAACAGGCACCCTCTGACCAGATTCACGCAGGGCGGTCTTGATCTCCGCATCCATATCCTTTGGCGCAGCAAAACGAGGATCATCAGGGTTTATAGTGGATGGGAAATCAATCGCTTTCCAGCCCATTTCCTCTATCTGCGCATAATTGTATTTGCGGCCTTCCCTCTCCCAAGTCTTCCTGGACTGCTCCAGCAGCCAGAAACCTGTGATATTCTTGAGGAATCTGGTAGTGCCGTCAATGCCGCCCTCATTAGTGATGTTATATTCAAGAGACTTCCCATTGATGATAGGCGTCGTTGACTCAATTCCCATCAGGCTCCATGTTCCCGAGCTAAGGTAAGCGAACTTTTCATCGGCTGCCGGCACGGCTGCAATAGCAGAAGCCGTGTCATGACCTGCGACGGCAACGACAGGAATCGGCCCCAGTCCCGTCTCATCTTGAAGTTCTTTTTTCAAGACGCCAACCTTTGTGCCCGGCTGAACCAGGTCTAGCAATATGCTGGAGTCGCACCCAAGCCTGTCCAGAAGTGACTTATCCCAATTCCTTGTGCGAGGGTCGATCATGCCGGAAGTAGAAGCTATCGTGTACTCACAGAACTGATTTCCAGTGA
>Ga0256406_1002120_pt1 | contig 29350 bp, 14 predicted proteins | sample RumenRJG_03DNA_FD_185986 | JGI IMG/M metagenome (GOLD analysis project Ga0256406, IMG submission 185986) | Bovine rumen microbial communities from Lethbridge, Alberta, Canada - RJG_03 | ecosystem: Host-associated > Mammals > Digestive system > Stomach > Rumen | place: Canada: Alberta | collected... | reverse complement strand
TTGAAGTCTGCCCCAGAGAACTTGACCTTACTCTACCTAAGTCATCATACTCTATTGTTGAAATCTTCTTATGCATGCCATTGACGGAAAGAGTTGTTGACTCCAGCTGGTCGTTATGCTTGTTGTAAGCATTACTTGCTTTGGTCATGTAACCACGACCGTTAAAAAGGAAATTCTCTACATTCTTTGGCTTGCCTGTAAACGTATATTCCGTCTTTTGCCATAAGAAAGATTTGTCGGACAAGACGCGGTAGCTTTGTATAACCTGTCCCTTTGCGTTATAGCAGAAGACATCAAGCAATGGAGAGTTGTCGCTCGATACCGAGTACGTACCGGTAACGAGTCCCTTGACATTCGTGCCACCGGTTATCTGCTGTTGCCAATTGAGTCCGCTGTTAATCTTTGTCAACGGGAGGCTAAGGAAATCATAGTTGTCATAATAGTTGACGACTTCGAGCTTCGGATTCTCCAACTTGAGGTCATGACCGATAACATATCCCGTTCCGAGGAAGCCGCTCTGCTTAGAATCAAACGTCGTGCGTGTCACGTTCTTTCCGCGGTTGCATGACGTGCACGTTCCCTCGACGACAACCCGTGAAAGCTTGTCGTAAAGGTAGAAGCGGTATAGACCTTTTTCTCTCATGCGTCCGTCCTGCATATAAATCAGTCTGTTGTCATTGTCGTACCAGTACTGTATGTACCCGCACTGCGGAAGGAACTTCTTTACTATGTTCCCTCTTATGTCATAACGGTATTCGTAGCCAAATATTGCCTTCTTGCCGTTATTTTGATATTCTGGTGAGAGGACGAAGCGCAATTGTCCCAAATCGTTGTAAACAAAATAAGTATCAATAGAATCACCAAAGGCAAACGGATAGCTCATGGCTAATATCGGCAGGTTGTATGTTATCTTGTATAATGGCGACTCCTTGCAAACGATAAACAAAGTATCTTTTGCATTTTGATAGTAAGTAATATCCCTGTCCGTAAGTTGCAAATGCCTGCCTACAGTGTCAACCTGACGCCAAATGTTGAAATGTCTTTTGCTTGTGGAAGATTCCGTGAAATCCCATAGCAGCCCTTTACCACATCTACTACTAGAGAAATAAGGCATTCGCGTCAGCGATATTTCGTCAGAGTCGCTCATGATATTAGCTTCACGGGTGAGCATAAAGTCCTGGGCTATAACATTTGATGTCATAGTAATTAGGGTAGCAAGCAGCAGAATGAACCGGTTAGGCATATTGAAAAATCCTGTAAATATTACTTTGCAAAGTTACACAACACAAGAACGCTCAATACCATAGCACTCTATCCAAGTGTCAGAATTATAATCTGAATCGTGATAATGCGGAGGAACATAGCGAACGGGTACACTGTTGAGTAGGCAACGGCAGGCGCGTCGCTAGCAGTTGTATCGTTGGCATAGTTCAAAGCTGGAGGATTCGTATTGGCTCCTGCAAGCACTCCAAGCAGAGTATAGAAGTTGAGGTGGAAGAAGTAACGCCCGATGAGTCCGCCGATAAGTATCGGTAGAATCGTAACAATGGCGCCATAGCCAATCCACGTCAATCCCTCTGCGTTGACAACGGTATGCACGAAGTCCTTTCCGCAGCCCAGTCCTACGCATGCAAGGAAGATACAGATACCGATTTCGCGTACCATAAGGTTGGCAGAGATAGTATTATACGTTATCAACTTGTACTTCGGACCGAAATATCCGATAAGAATAGCGACTATAAGCGGTCCACCTGTGAGTCCAAGCTTTAGTGGCTGGTCGATTCCCGGAAGATAGAATGGGATATTGGCGAGTACGCATCCGAGAGCGATACCAAGGAAAATAGGTATCAGGTTCGGTACGTTGAGCTTCTTCATGGAGTTTCCGAGCATCTTTTCCGTTTGGCTTATGGCGAGTTCCGTTCCAACAATTGTCAGACTGTCGCCCATCTGCAAACGCAGTTGCGGTGCTGCAACGAGTTCTACTCCGGAACGGTAAACACGTGTGATGTTGGCCCCGAAGTGCGTGCGAATCTTGAGTTGGGCAATCGTCTTGCCGTTGATGTTAGGCTTGGTGATGAGGATACGGCTCACGACATGGTGCTTGTCGCATTTCTGCCAGTCTACTTCAGCCGGCTCGCCAAACACCGTTATGATTGGGTCTATGTCCTTTGGCTTTGCCGTTATCAGCATTTTGTCGCCGAGCCGGAACGTCGTCCGTCCGTTCACAATGTCGGTATGGCGTTCCGTTCCAACAGGCAGCATTCGCGAGATGACGAAGTCACGCTGAACGATGTCACGGATTTCCTTAAGCGTTTTGCCGACGATGAGCTTGTTGGTGACGCACACCGTGAAGTGCCTTACAGTCATGTCCTCAGTTGCTCCAAGACCTCGCTTTGCCTCTTGCTCCTCCTTCTGTGTATCGATTCGCAAGGCATACTTTAATATAATGAAGCAAACGATGACACCGATGACACCGACAGGGTATGTGACGGCGTATGCCATTGCTATTTCCGGAGCGTCGATGCCGTGCATGTCGCTGAACGCCTGCTGTGCAGCTCCCAGTCCCGGCGTGTTGGTAACGGCACCGGACAGGATGCCAGCCATCGTCGATACCTTCGTACCGGTTGCGTAAGCGATGTTGAGCATTGCTATTATACTCAGCGCAATGGTAATGACGGCAAGGATATTGAGCTTCAGTCCGCCCCGACGGAATGACGAAACGATACTTGGTCCGACTTGTATTCCGATACTGTAGACAAACAGTATGAGTCCGAATTCTTTCAGGAAGTGAAGCAAGTGCTGGTCGAGGTTGAAGGCGAAGTGCCCGAAGACAATTCCTATAAAGAGCACCCACGCCAGTCCGAGAGATATGTTGGCAACCTTAATCTTTCCCAGCAACAGTCCAAGTGAGATGACAAGAGACAGTATCATAACCGAATGGGCAACGCCACCGCCCCAAAGCGTTGGCAATCCTTCAAACAAATGTTGTATCAGTTCCATTTTTATTGAAATTAGGGAATCTTCGTTTCGGTTTGCAAAATTAGTAAGTTATTGCGGCATAAACGATTTTTCGGGTGAAAATTTAGTACAATTGGATAAAAAAGATAAAAAGTTTTGGCTGACGGAAATAAATATATACCTTTGTACATGTTAATCGAATCTAAACTATAATGGTTATTAAGAACACCAATTATTACTGTGTCATCCTTGCGGGAGGCAAAGGTAAGCGTCTGTGGCCTTGCAGCCGCGACGCGAAACCAAAACAATTTCTCGACTTCTTCGGTGTCGGCAGAACGCAACTCCAGCAGACCTATGACCGATTTGTGAAGATTGTTCCAAAGGAAAATATCTTCATAAACACAACAAAGCAATATCTTCATTATGTTGTCGAGCAACTGCCCGAAGTCGACGGCAACCATATCATGGCTGAACCGGTACACCGCAACACTGCGCCCAGCGTGGCTTGGGCTGCCCACCGCATAGACCGTATCAATCCACATGCATGCATCATCGTTACTCCGAGCGACCAGGCTATTGTGCGCGATGATGTTTTTCGTGACAATATCATTGAAGGACTAGAGTTCGTGGAGCAAAACGACCGCCTGCTTACTATGGGCGTGAAGCCGACAAGGCCTGAACCGGGTTACGGTTACATTCAGGTTGGCGAGCATTCGGGCGTCGATGACATCTTCAAGGTAAAGGCTTTCACCGAGAAACCTGACCGTGAGTTTGCCAATATGTTTGTCGAAAGCGGCGAATGGTACTGGAACACGGGACTGTTCCTTTCGAATGTGCGCTATTTGAGGAAGTGTATGGGAACGTTTATGCCAGCAATTCTGCGCAACCTCGACAACCTTCGCCCTGACTGGACGATAGAGGAGGAAAACTTGTATGTCGACGAGCACTTCCCGTCATTCCCTAATTTGTCAATCGACTATGGAATTCTGGAGAAGAGCGACAACGTCTATGTGATGAAATGCGACTTCGGATGGGCTGACCTCGGTACGTGGCATGGCATTTACGAGGCCACCAGCAAAACGGAAGGCGATAATGTCTTAGTCGACACGCAGGCTATCTTCGATGACTCACACAACAATGTCGTGAAGCTGCCAAAGGGTAGACTTGCAGTCATTAACGGTCTCGACGGGTTCATAGTTGCCGAGGAAGGCAACGTACTCTTTATATGCAAGAAGGGCGATTCGTCGTCGCTTGTCCGCAAGTATGTCAACGAGATACAGCTGAAACTTGGTGATGACTATGCTTAAAGTATCTATACATTATTATATATAATGACTAATGTAGAGGAAGGAGCTTCCAACGAATGGCGTGAGGCAGTAAGCGACAGCGACTACAACAAACTGCCGTAGAACACAACAGAATATATTTAATGTTCCAAAAATAATGAGACGCGTTGCAAAACGACTATGTTTTGCAGCGCGTTTTTCGTTGATTATCAGTGAGTAAACTATTTTACAATTATCGACAAATTGAGGTTTAGCGCCTGAATTGATAAATATCAAGAAGATTGACACAAGTCAACAAAAAAGTGTAACTGAGTGTTTTCTAATGCTAATTATTTTCATTTGTATTGTCAAAACATTAACTTTGCACCAACTTTAGAGCATAAGCTCTTTGGCAAGATATATGTATCTTAGTAACAAACATCAATAAAAAGATTATTAGAAAGGATTCAAGAAAGATGAAAAAGATTTTACTTACACTCGTAGCAGCAGCTATGACAGTTGCAGCTTCAGCACAGGTTTACCTCGGTGGTAGCTTCGGTGTCGCATCTGCAAAGGTAAAGGGCGGCGACAAGACCACAACTTATCAGGTTCTTCCAGAGGTTGGTTACAGCTTCGACAAGAACTGGGCAGTTGGTACTGTTGTTGGTTTCGGTAAGGGAACCCCTGTAAACATCGAGGGCGAGAGCTCTAACTACTTCACTGTACAGCCTTACGCTCGTTACACTTTCGTTCATTCGAAGTACGTAAATGTATTCGTTGATGGTGGCTTCGGCTACACTCACTACAACCATGCAGGCAATGTTCTGGGTTCATCTGTCAACGCATGGCAGGTTGGTTTGAAGCCAGGTATCGCCGTAAACCTCAACGAAAAGGTTAGCTTCGTTGCTCACGTAGGTTTCTTCGGTTGGAAGCAGGAGAAGGAAGACTTCGACGGTGCCAAGGCATCAAGCGCTTGGGGCGCAGATGTTGACGGCAATAACGTAACCTTCGGAGTTTATTACAACTTCTAATAAGCATATAAACATCAACTTGACTGCTTAAGTTGCAGTCAGAGACTTCGCATAAAGGCGGAAACAACTCCACAGAGTTTGGAGTGGTTTCCGCCTTTTTCTGTACAGTTAATAAACTTGAAAAGCTATTGCATAATTGCCTTTTGATTGTTGCATGAATGCTAAATATTAGTATCTTTGTAGTCTAGGAGGATGCGATGATACAACATACCACTACATCAAAACGCCACAATTCGGTTGGCTTGAAAACCAAATTACTAGTTTTATTATACCTTTTTACAGGAGGAAACATTATGGTTCAAAACATAAGACCTGCTGCTGTCGCAGGCAAATTCTATGATGCGGATGCTCTGAGACTGAGGAATGACGTGCGGCGGTGCTACGATGGCGCTGCTATCATGGCTCCACTGTCGAAGAAGGAACGTGAAAGCGACTCTGCTTTACAAGCTGTCATCGTCCCACATGCTGGCTATGTGTTCTCTGGAGTTGTCGCAGCTTCTGCTTTCCTGCGTGTTCCGGAGGATGCGCACTATGACAATATATTCTTGCTGGGTCCTTCTCACTATGTTGCATTTGAGGGGGCATCGATTGCAACAGCGTTCGACGCATACCGGACTCCGCTCGGTGATGTGCCAGCTAATAGGGAATTGTGTAAGAAGATTGAAGCTTCAAGCGATGTATTCACATACAATCCCGCTGCTCACGACCGTGAACACTGCCTCGAAGTGCAGTTGCCGTTCCTTCAGTACAGGCTCAAAACCATGCCGAAAATTGTTCCGATAATAATAGGAACACAGGACTTTGCATCTCTGAAGAGGATTGCTGACGCCTTGAAGCCTTATTTCACGGCAAACAATCTCTTTGTCATTAGCAGCGATTTCAGCCACTATCCTTCGTATAAAGACGCTGTTAACGTTGACGGAAATACTGGCCGGGCACTTGAAAGTGGTAGTATCGACGACTTCATTGATGCACTGGAGAAAAACGATTCGCTGCATATTCGAAACCTGTACACAAGCGCCTGCGGGCAATGTGCCATCTCCGTGCTACTGCTTATGGCTCAACAAGATAACAGTAACACAATGAAGGAAGGCTTAAAGATGCATCACGTCACCTATTTGAACTCCGGTGACTCTCCTTACGGTGGTAAAGACGAGGTTGTAGGATACCATTCCTTTACCTTGACTCGAGCCAAAGAGAACGCAAAAAATACTGCGTCGACAGATTTTAGTTTGTCTGATGATGACAAATTGCAATTGCTCAACGTCGCATGGAATGCCATTACGCCTGACAGTATGCACAAGAAGGTGACGCCAACGGCTGTGTTCGAAAGAAAGCTGGGCGTCTTTGTGACTCTCACTAAGCACGGACACCTGCGTGGCTGCATAGGTCACTTCGGCGAGGACATACCACTTGGAAAGATAACAAGCAAGATGGCGCGCGCCGCAGCTTTCGAAGACCCGCGCTTTCCGTTGCTAAGAACCGATGAAATCGATGATATTGACATTGAAATAAGTGTCCTTACCCCATTGAAACGCATTCATGACATTAACGAATTTCGCTATGGCAAAGAGGGAATCTACATGCGGAAAGGATTCCGTAGCGGTACTTTCCTGCCTCAGGTTGCCGGTGAAGTCAACTGGACCAAGGAGGAATTCCTGGGCCATTGTGCACAGGACAAAGCCGGAATAGGATGGGGCGGATGGAAGACTGCTGAGCTTTATACTTATAGGGCTATAATATTCGGCTCGCATGAGCTCTGGAAGCATTAACGGAGATTTGCCTATGAAACTTGCTGAATATTATCTTCCATACAATAAGAGTAATGAAAATGGAACGATATCTTCGTCTTCCACCGATGTCATTTGCACCCTTTGCCCTCACCAATGTGTGATTAAGGAGGGGAGAGTGGGGCGCTGCCGCTCCCGAAAGAACATAGAAGGAAAGTTGTATTCGCTAGCTTACGGGCATCCATGTGCCATTGCTGACGACCCGATAGAGAAGAAACCTTTGGCTGAATGGCATCCTGGAACGCGCTGTTTGTCAGTTGCTTGCACTGGTTGCAACCTTCGTTGCCCTAATTGTCAGAACTATACCATCTCACAAGTTGCACCCGACGAAGTTCAAAGCTACGACTGTAGCCCCGAGGAACTTGTAAAGTTGGCTGTCAATCATCATCTTCCAACAATTGCTTATACATATACGGAACCGCTGACCTGGTACGAATATGTCTTTGATACTGCCAAACTCGCCCACGAAAGAGGACTTTACAATGTCCTTGTCAGTGCCGGATACGTTAACGAAGAGCCGCTGCGCAAACTCGCTCCAGACCTTGATGCAGCCAATATCGACTTGAAATCCTTCTCCGATGAGACCTATCGGAAATACAACGGAGCATCACTTGAACCAATATTGCGTACTTTACTTATACTCAAAGAGATGAATGTACATCTTGAAATAACACTTTTGCTTATACCTGAGATTAACGATGACGGTGCAATGCTGCACAAAATGTTCTCATGGTTGACTGTAAATGGTTTCGAAAAGTGTCCTCTCCATATCTCAAGATTTTTCCCAATGTACAAGATGAAGCATGCTACGGTAACTCCATTAGCGGACATGAAGAGAGCGGAAGCTATTGCCCACGAAGAAGGAATAGAACATGTTTACTTGGGAAATGTTTGATTTTTATTTCCGATAATACTTACAGAACAAAATAAAATAGTAACTTTGCATACTATAACAATAACTTAAAGAATAATATTATGAGGAAAATCGCATTGCTGCTGATGCTGTCTCCACTTATGGCATTTGCCCAGAGCAGCATCGACGAGACCATAAAACTCAACCAGGTGGGCATGTATCCCGAGCAGGAGAAGGTCGCCGTGATAGAGAATGGCGCCCATCCAACTATCCCGATGAGTCTTATATCGACAGCAACTCGTCGTATGCTTCCAACGAGATAGCTATCAACTGGAACGCCGGAGCAGTCGGACTAATCACATGGCTTGATGCTTTGGAGGACAAATAAACGTCTGCTGACGAAACCAGTGCAGCAAGAATTGTAAGCTATATATTTGCTATGTCAATAAAAATTGGTATTTTTGTGCCGTGAAAAAGATGATAACGATACTGGGACCGACGGCAAGCGGGAAGACCGATCTTGCCGCCAGACTTGCCAAGCGAATAGGCGGAGAGATTATATCCGCCGACAGCAGGCAGGTGTATCGTGGCATGGACATAGGCACCGGCAAAGATATTGCCGACTATACGGTTGACGGCTACAAGGTCCCTTATCACCTTATCGACATCTGCGAACCAGGCGAGAAATACAATTTGTTCCGCTATCAAGAGGACTTTCGGCGTGCTTACGATGACATTCAGGCACGTGGCAAAGTGCCGGTACTATGCGGTGGAACGGGACTTTACATCGAATCGGTACTGAAAGGCTATAACCTGTCAGAGGTACCGCAAAATCCTGAGTTGAGGAAGTCGCTTGAAGGGAAATCGCTTGAAGAGCTTACCGACATCCTTACAGAACTTAAGAAGCGCACGGGGAGCGTGATGCACAACACAACTGACGTCGATTCATGTCAGCGGGCCATACGTGCGATAGAAATAGAGACGTACAACCTTGAGACCCCAACGGGACGACGGTATGCCGAAGCAATAGATTCGCTTGTCGTCGGAGTCTCCGTGAGCCGTGATGTAAGGCGCGAACGCATTACCAAACGCCTTAGGCAACGTCTCGACAACGGCATGGTGGACGAGATAAAAGGACTTCTTGACAGAGGAGTTATCGCCGATGACTTGATTTATTATGGTCTGGAATACAAGTACATAACGCTTTACGTTATCGGAAAACTTTCATACGACGAGATGTTCCGTCAACTCGAGATTGCCATTCATCAGTTTGCCAAGAGACAGATGACATGGTTCCGTGGAATGGAACGTCGTGGAACAAAGATTAACTGGATTGATGCATCGCTTCCAATGGAGGAGCGAATAAACGAGATAATAAGACTATGGCAGTAGAATCAACACGCTGGGGAGTCATTTATTGCCCAAAAGGAGGTTCCAACAAGCGGAACAAGAAACGTTGGCAACGCGTGGAGCGGAGCCTTAACGACAACGACATAATGTTCGATAAGATACAGAGCGAGAGTGCCGGAAGCGTCGACCGAATCGTCAGAATGATGATAAACAATGGATATAAGACAATCATCATAGTTGGCGGAGACTCAGCGCTTAACGATACTGTCAACTGTCTGATGCAGGTTGACAAGAAACTGCGTGACGAAATAGCCATAGGCATTATCCCGAACGGTCTCATGAACGACTTTGCGCACTTCTGGGACATCCGTGAAGGTGATGTTGAGAACAACGTCCGCGGACTTAAGAAGCATAGAATTCGCCGAATTGATGTCGGCTGTCTGCGCTATACGAACAAGAAAGAGCAACGGTGCCATCGGTATTTCGTAAATTGCGTCAATGTAGGTCTTATTGCCTCCATAATGAATCTTCGTCGACAGACACATCATATCTTTGGTTCGAGGACCATGTCCTTTGTTTTCTCATTCCTCCTTATGACTTTCCAACGTCTTGATTATAAGATGGATATACTCATAAACAATGAGCAGATAAAGCGAAAGGTCATGACTGTGTGTATCGGAAACGCACTTGGCTATGGTCAAACGCCGAATGCAGTTCCATACAATGGCTTCTTTGACGTCAGCGTTGTTTATCATCCTGGAATGACTCAGTTGCTTGAAGGTTTCTATCTGTTTATCAAAGGCAAATTCCTTAACCACCGTTCAGTTCATCCTTACCGCACGAAGGAAATTGTATTTAAGGCTCATGACAACGCAATGGTTGGCATCGACGGTCGGCTTCTGAACGCTTCACCGGTTGGTGAGTTTCGTGTTACCATCGAACCGGACGTCATCAATTTCATCATGCCTTAATGATAGTCTTTGCATTATATTTATATTGTATAAGTTTAGAGCTCTCAAAAATCACGTATTTCACAACCATTGTATATCAATGTCCAAATATCTCAATTTTAAGGGGAGATATTTGGGCATTTGTTATTTAGTAAATAGTTATTTATCATAATCGTGATTATTTTCAGAAAAGTTATCTTTCGGCAGACCGAAACTCATCCTCCAAAAAATAAAAAATAAAACTATGTAATCTGTCCAAATAACTTTTCATCCACCGCAGGGGCGACCATCGTGGGTGTCCGATCGCCTTATACAGACGAATATACCTATATTTTGTCGGTCTTACAGACCGCAGGGGCGCCCACAAGGGACGCCCCTGCAGAGGAAACCATTTATATACCAATCGTGAAAAATATTAACATGAATCCCGGAGTTGCTGTTTTAGCTCGCAAAAGCTCAACTTCTGCACTTCGAAACCTTATCTTTTAGGACCTCAAAGTTGAGATTTTGGAAGCTAAAAGATGTGGTTTTACGTAGCCGTTGAGTGTCAATGAGTTAGGAATACATATTTAATAAAGTCACTGTTTGAAAATAATTGACATTGAATTCTACTCCAATTTTAATGGAAAAATATAATTCTATTTATCATAATCATACAATCAAACTTCGCAAAAACGACTAACAAATGGCTAAAAACAAAAGTTATCAAAGCTAGTTAAATGGCTAAAAATAACAGATTAATATATTTCTGTTATTTATAGGCTCAATTTCTAACACTTTGTTACTTCCTTAATGTTTATAAATTGATAGTTTACTAAAAAATCAAAGATAAAAGGCGGCGTTCTCTTTGCATTTTGATAGAAAATCAGTACTTTTGCAATCATAATGATAGGAAATCAAAAACATTACTGATTAATTGCTAACGAATATGGGAAATGGATTGTATAATCCCGCTAACGAACATGATGCGTGCGGCGTTGGTATGGTGGTAAACATTCATGGCAATAAAAGTCATGAGCTTGTTGACAACGCCCTGAAAGTGCTTGAGAACCTTCGGCATCGCGGTGCAGAAGCCGCGGACGGCAAAACGGGAGATGGCGCTGGCATACTGCTGCAAATTCCGCACGAGTTCATTCTGTTGCAGGGAATTCCAGTACCCGAAAAGGGTAAATACGGAACAGGTTTGGTATTTCTTCCGAAGGACGAACAGCGTCAGCAGAAGATTTTGTCGATTATGATTGAGGAGATAGAGCGTGAGGGTTTGTCGCTGACTCACCTGCGCACTGTGCCTACCAATCCGGACTGTCTTGCTGAAGCCGGACTTGAAACGGAGCCTGCTGTCAAGCAGGTATTCATCACCGGCGTTACCGATGATAAGGTTCCGTTCTTCGAGCGTACATTATATATAATAAGGAAGAAGATTGAGCGCCGTATTACGGACAAGGACTTCTACATCTGTTCACTGTCCAGTAAGCTCATTGTATATAAAGGTATGCTCTCGTCATTGCAGCTTCGCCAGTACTATCCGGACCTTACCAACAGCTATTTCACTAGCGGATTGGCAATTGTCCACAGCCGTTTCTCAACGAATACGTTCCCGACATGGAGTCTGGCACAGCCTTTCCGTATGCTTGCACACAACGGTGAGATTAACACAATACGTGGAAACCGCGGCTGGATGAAAGCTCGTGAGTCCGTACTCTCGTCTGAGGCACTTGGCGACATTAAGCAAATATCGCCTATAGTTCAGCCGGGCATGAGTGACTCTGCAAGTCTTGACAACGTATTCGAATTCTTTGTCATGAGCGGATTGTCTCTTCCGCAGGCTATGGCCATAATGATACCGGAGAGTTTCAACGACAAGAACCCTATAAGCGAAGACCTTAAAGCGTTCTACGAGTATCATTCCATCCTCATGGAACCATGGGACGGACCGGCAGCGCTGCTGTTCTCTGATGGCAGATATGCCGGAGGAATGCTCGACCGTAACGGATTACGTCCTGCGCGTTATACTATCACGAAGAACGACACCATGGTTGTGGCTTCCGAAGTTGGCGTTATGGATTTCGATCCTACCGAAATAGCCGAGAAGGGACGCTTGCAGCCGGGTAAGATTCTGCTCGTTGACACACAGGAGGGCAAGATTTACTACGACGGAGAAATCAAAGACCGTCTCGCTAAGGAACATCCGTATCGCCAGTGGCTGTCGACGAACCGCATACAGCTTGAGAAACTGAAATCCGGACGTAAGGTTGAGAATGGCGTAGACCATCTGCTGCGTAAGGAAGTAGGCTTCGGCTTTGGCGAGGAAGACATCGACAACACCATCATTCCTATGGCTATAAAGGGTCAGGAGCCTACAGCCTCGATGGGTAACGATACTCCGCTTGCCGTGCTTTCTGACAGACCACAGATTTTCTTCAACTATTTCCGCCAGCAGTTTGCACAGGTTACGAACCCTGCCATTGACTCTATACGTGAGAATTTGGTAATGAGTCTGACCGAATACATCGGCCGTGTGGGTACGGGAATTCTGAACCCGAACGAGAGCAACTGTAAGATGGTGCGTCTCCCCCACCCTATACTGACCAATACACAGCTCGATATACTTTGCAACATTCGTTATAAAGGTTTCAATACCATTAAGTTGCCTATCGTATTCGAAGTCAGCAAAGGCGAGGAAGGACTGCATGAGGCTCTTGAGAACCTCTGCCACGAGGCTGAGCACAGCGTCGATGACGGCTACAACTATATTATCCTGACTGATAGAAGTGTCGATGAGGAACACGCAGCAATACCGTCTCTGCTCGCTGTCAGCGCTGTCCACCACTACCTTATCTCTGTTGGAAAGCGTGTCCAGACCGCCCTTATCGTTGAGTCGGGTGAGATTCGCGAAGTCATGCACGCAGCATTGCTGCTGGGTTACGGTGCTTCTGCGCTCTGCCCATATATGACATACGCAATCCTCGACGACCTTGTTAAGCGAGGAAAGATACAGGAGAACTATGCAACGGCTGAAGCCAACTACATCAATGCTTTAAAGAAAGGACTCTTCAAGATAATGGCTAAGATGGGTATATCTACCATCCGCTCTTATCGTGGTGCAAAGATATTCGAGGCAGTAGGCCTTTCTGAAAGCTTGCTGAAGACATATTTCGGAACCGAAACATCTACCGTGGGTGGTATCGGACTGAATACCATCGCACGAGATGCCATCAAATATCACGACGAAGCATACGCTGTAGAAAAGGAAGAAGAGCAAACGGGACACAAGTTCCTGTTCCTTCCGGCTCTCGGACAGTTCCACTGGCGTCGCGACGGCATCAAACACGCATGGAATCCGGAAACTATTGCGACACTGCAGTTGGCTACGCGCAAAGGAGACTACAGCCTTTTCAAGAAGTACACTAAACTTGCCGACGACAAGGATGCACCTATCTTCCTGCGAGACTTCTTCGATTTCAAGCGAAACCCTATCGATATAAACGAAGTAGAGCCTGAAGAGAAAATCGTTAAGCACTTTGTGACGGGCGCAATGTCCTTCGGCGCATTGTCAAAGGAGGCTCATGAGGCCATGGCACTTGCCATGAACTACCTCGGCGCACGCTCGAACACGGGTGAAGGAGGAGAGGACAGCGAACGCTACTATACCAAGCACGACGGTATAAGCCTCTCCAGTAAGACCAAACAGGTCGCATCAGGTCGCTTCGGTGTAACTACGGAGTATCTGGTGAATGCCGAAGAGATACAGATAAAGGTCGCTCAGGGTGCAAAACCTGGCGAAGGCGGTCAGCTTCCGGGCTTCAAGGTTAACGAAATCATTGCCAAGACGCGTCACAGTATACCTGGCATCTCGCTCATTTCGCCACCACCTCATCACGATATCTACTCTATCGAGGATTTGAAACAGCTCATCTTCGACTTGAAGAACGTCAATCCGACAGCGGCAATCAGCGTTAAGCTCGTTGCAGAGAGCGGCGTTGGAACCATAGCAGCAGGTGTTGTGAAGGCAAAGGCTGACCTTATCGTTATCTCCGGAGCCGAAGGTGGAACCGGAGCAAGCCCTGCCTCGTCAATGCGATTTGCCGGAATATCACCTGAAATAGGCATTGCCGAAACCCAGCAGACACTTGTCAAGAACGGACTACGTTCCCTCGTGCGTTTGCAAGTTGACGGACAGCTGAAGACCGGACGAGATGTCATAATGATGGCGCTGCTCGGTGCCGAGGAGTTTGGTTTCGGAACAGCTGCGCTAATTACTCTCGGATGCGTCATGATGCGTAAGTGCTCGGCCAATACGTGCCCTATGGGCGTCGCAACACAGGACCCGAAGCTTCGCGCTCACTTCCGTGGCGACTACCACTTTGTCATCAACTTCTTCATGTTCCTTGCACGTGAGGTTCGCGAGTACCTTGCAGAAATGGGCTTCAAGAGTCTTAATGACATCATCGGACATACCGAGTTGATAACCCGCAAGTCACTGCCCGCAGACGCAGAGCAGCGCTGGGGACGTGAGACGGTCGACAAATGGGAGTCGCTCGACTTCTCTAATCTACTCCACCAGGAGACCGGCGACACGTCATACTATTGCACAAAGGTTCAGGAACACGACCTTGAAGGAGTTCTCGACGAACAAATGATAAAGGCTGCGGCACCGGCTATTGAGTCGGGAGGCGAGATTGACCTCGACTATAGCATCCGCAACACCAACCGTGCCGTAGGAACCATGCTCTCGGGATACATCGAAAAGATACGCTCAAAGCGTCGCCAGGAAGAGCACGATTCAGCCGCTGAGGGCAAGGAACTGCCTAAGCAGCGCGAGGTGAGCATCAATGTGAAGTTCAAGGGTTCTGCTGGACAAAGTTTTGGAGCCTTCCTTGTCAACGGAGTGGACTTCAAGCTCGAAGGAGACACCAACGACTACTTTGCCAAAGGACTTTCCGGCGGTCGCGTCTCTATACTTCCGCCAATCCGGTCGAACTTCGCTGCTGAGGACAACATTATTGCAGGAAACACCGGACTCTATGGTGCAACGAGCGGAGAGCTTTATGTCAACGGTAAGGTTGGCGAGCGTTTCGCAGTCAGAAACTCAGGAGCCATTGCCGTTATCGAAGGTGCTGGCGACCACTGCTGCGAGTATATGACCGGCGGACGTGTCGTTGTGCTTGGCGAAACAGGCCGAAACTTCGCGGCAGGTATGTCAGGTGGCGTTGCCTACGTATGGGACAAGAACCACAACTTCGACTATTTCTGCAACATGGACATGGTGGAAATCAACCTCGTTGAGGAGAGCAGCTACCGCAAGGAACTGCATGAGCTCATCCGCCAGCACTACCTCTACACCGGTTCGAAGCTCGCCCGGACGATGCTCGACGACTGGAACCACTACATCGAAGACTTTATTCAAGTCGTTCCTATCGAGTACAAGCGTGTATTGCAGGAAGAGCAAGTTCGCAAACTCCAGCAGAAGATTGCCGACATGCAGAGAGACTATTAAACGAAGTTTTAGATAAACGAGATTAGAAAGTAAATAAATCAATCGAAGTAAACAAGGTATAAGATATCGGTCGGACTAATCCAGCTTATTACCTTTATACCTTTTTACACTTTTACTTTTAGCAATATGGGAAATCCAAAAGCATTTCTGACTATAGAACGCAAAGAGGCCGGCTACCGGCCTATACACGACCGCATCCACGACTTCGGCGAAGTGGAGCAGACGCTTAACCAAAACGACCGCCGAATACAAGCAAGCCGCTGCATGGACTGTGGTGTTCCGTTCTGTCACTGGGCTTGTCCGCTTGGCAATAAGCCACCAGAGTGGAACGACGCATTGTACAAAGGCGACTGGCAACTTGCCTACGAGCTTCTCAATGCGACAAATGACTTCCCCGAGTTTACGGGCCGTATCTGTCCTGCACTTTGCGAGAAGGCATGCGTTCTGAACCTTATGGAACACGAGCCGACAACCAACCGCGAAGACGAAGCAGCCATTTGTGAGCACGCATGGGAAGAGAACTACATTCATGTGGAAATTCCTGAGCGCAACGGACTTAAGGTTGCAGTCGTCGGTGCTGGTCCTTCAGGACTCGTCGCTGCCAACCGCCTGAACCGCAAGGGCTACACCGTAACGGTTATCGACGCCCGCGAGAACGCAGGAGGTCTGCTTCGCTATGGCATACCTAACTTCAAGCTCAATAAGGATGTCATCGATCGCCGTCTGAAACTCCTCGAAGAGGAAGGCATAACATTCAAGTACGGCATCCATGTCGTAAGCGACAAGGATGATATACCAGCCATTCAGAACGACCCGACACTCGGTAAGGATACCGTTGTGACCTTCGATGAACTGTCGAAGAAGTACGATGCCGTCATTGTTTGCACCGGAACACCACAGGCTCGTGACCTTAAAGTACCGGGACGAGAGCTCGAAGGCGTTTACTTCGCACTCGAAATGCTGTCGCAACAGAACCGTGTACTCGCCGGAGAAGACTTCCCTAAGGACCAGTTGGTCAACGCCAAAGGCAAGGATGTACTAGTAATCGGCGGCGGTGACACTGGCTCTGACTGTATCGGAACTGCCCACCGTCAAGGCTCAAAGAGCGTTACACAGATTGAGATTATGCCGAAGCCGCCGGTAGGTCCTGACGACCCGAAGAATCCTTGGCCAAATTGGCCACGTACATTGAAGACGACTTCAAGTCACGAAGAAGGCTGCGTGCGTCGCTGGAACATCAATACACTGGAGTTCCTGGGCAAGAACGGAAAACTGACAGGTGTCCGTGTACAGCCTATCGACTGGAAGCCGAATCCTGAAGGCGGACGTCCTATCATGGTAGAGGCAGGCGAACCCGAAATCATAAAGGCTCAAATAGTTCTCTTGGCTATGGGATTTCTTCGCCCGCAGCAACCTGAGTTCCCCGAGAACGTCTTCGTTGCCGGCGACGCAGCCAGCGGAGCGAGCCTCGTTGTACGTGCAATGGCAAGCGGTCGCGACGCTGCCAAGAAGGTCGACGAGTATCTTAACAAATAATGCAGACACAAAAGTAAACGTAATTTCATCATTCCACCCGGCAGACCCTCTCGTGAACAATTATCTTTGAGACGGCGTGGTGGATTTCATTTCCTATCATTACGTTTGAGGGCATTCCTCCAGTTGCCGTTCTTGGCACGAGGAATACCCTTTTTGTATATCATTAAATCAAAGCCGGAAAAAGCAGATTCTTACTCCGGAGGCAAACTCTGGAAGTGGCGGGTGCTCCAAACCTGATAAAGGAAGATAAGGCATATAATCATGCCAATTTTGTAAGCGCCAGTTACGTCGTCGCCAAAAGCAGCATGGGAAAGCGGCGTTACGATTATCGGCGATACATCAAAAAAGATGGCAAAAGTCAACAACAGCACAATTAAAACAAGTTGACCGAATATGTAATGACATAATGATTGCCTTTGCAAGGCAATCTGGCGCCCACAAGGGACGACCCGGCAGTGGATGACATTATTGCTTATACAATTTATAATATTAACGTAATAATCAGCAAAGAAATATATATCCGTCACATTCGGGAAGGTATGGTTATAAGGCAGCTTCTCTTTTAGAATGTCAAAGCTAAACAGTTGAATTGCAAAAGGATAAGTTTCTGGTGTAAAAATAAATTAAAAGCGATAAAAAAATAAATTAAAAATATAGAAAAAATAAATTAAAAATAGAGGAAAAATAAATTATTTTTCTTTCTCAAAGCTTACCTTTCGCATCGTAATACCTAACCTTTGTCATCGGAGAACATAATCTGCTATAATACGAAACATGCCGGACTGCATCGCAGCCCGGCATGTTATGCATTATGATTCTTCAAATATTTGAAGTGTATATGTTGTTGTCTACAATTACTTCGAAGAAGTAAAACCGTCGAAGACCACACATAAGCGATAGCGTAATGTGGGGGATTAAAGAACCTAATGTCTACAACGACGCGCCCACAAGGGACGCCCTTGCAATGGATGGCTCAGTTGTGGAGATGTAAGGCGGATAATCTTATTATTTTAAATAACTTGTCCAAGCCCTTACTTACGTATGAACTTATGGCCATTCTGTATCACGATGCCACGGTAAGTAGATGAGACGCGCTGTCCGGCAAGGTTGTAAGCCGGTGCGTTCACATCAGTCTTATTGGTGTAAACAGCCTCGATGCCAGTGGCAGTGTTGATAGTTGTCGTCACAATCTTGCTCTTGCCAGACGTGTAGACAGCCTCAATGCCAACCGTATGCGTACCTGCCGTGATACTGTTGATGGTGAAAGTCGGCGTTGTGGATGTACCGACAAGCTTTCCATCGAGGTATATGTTATAGTGGTCGACTGCGCCTACGTCAACGAAACTGCTGCCGCTCGGATTGCCAACATAGAAGTTGTCGAGCTGGGAGAAGAAGCAATCGTAGCTGACATAGTGGACACCGATGTAGACCTGCTGACCTACATAGTTCTTGAGGTCGGTCTCATAGAGCGTCCATTGTCCTGCGGTGACAGGGTTAATGGTGCTGACGGTTGTGAAATTCGATGTCTGCGGGTCGTTGCCGGAAGTGCTGACGGCAACCTCCATCTGGTCGTTGCCATACATATCAGTGTACGACTTTGCCGCGAAACGTACAACGAAGCTGTCGCGAACCGTGATGAGCGGCGAGACAAGCCACTTGTTTGCGCCGTTCTGTTGTGGCGAGAAGAAGATTATTGTCTTGTCTCCCTCAGGGGCAAGGACAGCCGCATCGCTCGTCATAGCAGGCGTTGTCGACTTCGGATTGAACACAAGTGGAGGCACAGCAGAAGGCTTATCGGTCGTGCTGGCACCCGGGAAGTTAATCACAGTGCCGTTAAGAGAAATCGGATAGCATATATGCTGGTCGAGGTCGTATGTGCGCCAGTCGCCGAAGGAGCCGGTTGCGAAGTCTGGATAGCTCTCAAAGCTGTCGTGGAAACTAAGGTTCTGGTTCCACTTCACCACAGCGTCATAGTCCTGATTGTCAGCGTCGTAAGTGACATCGGCAGTCAGATTGTACGGGTCTGTTATCTTTTCAGTCAACGGTATACTAACAGTTGTGTCTTTATTGATAGTGAACTCCGTCGTGAAGTCTTCATAGTTAGGTGCGGAAACTTCTGCAAGATAGTCGCCGTAAGGAAGCGACGCGAACGTGGCCGTGCCGTTCTTGATTGTATCCGTGAACGTCTCAGCCGATGACTTGGCAGTCAGCACGAGCACATTGCCGTCCACCGACTTGTTGTTGTTTGTCAATACCTGCGCATTAACTCGTGCATACCGTCCGCTGATAGTAATGGTTGTATCGACGATGGCACTCTGCGAAGCCTTGTAAACACTCTGTACGCCAAGCTTGTAGGTACCTGCCGTAAGTCCTTTGTATGTGTATGAGTAATCCTCAGTTGTTCCGACCTGCGCATCGTTGAGGTAAACGCGGAACGACTCGTTAGGGTTCAGTGGTGAGTTCTTCGTCACACGCTTTGCAACTGGTGCTATTGGCGATGCCTTTACCTGAGAAGCCGTAAGCGGACGCTGACCAACATAGACGTTGTCGACCATCAGCATGAAAGCACCTAAATTGTTGTAGTTGCCAAGATAGCGTATTGCGAACTTTATAGGAGTACCTGCATACTGGCTTAAATCATAGGTCATGCGGTGCCATGACTTGTAATCGACCGACTCATAGTTTCCGCTTGAAATCATGGTGAAGTCCGATACGTCGGGATTATCAGTCTTTGTGGTCACGTAAACCTGGAATTTCTCGTCGTATTGGTCGGCTGCATGAGCCATGAACTGCAAGACATTGTCGTTGCCCGGAGTAATTGTCGGCGATATAAGCCAGTCGTCGTTAGGCTCATTGCTGCCCGTACGGATAAAGCCAACATACTGAAGACCACCGTAAGGACGAAGAATAGGATAATCGTACCACCATGTCGGGTCTACGTTCATAGGGCTGATGATTTGTGCATACTCAAAGACGCCGCGGTTAGGATAGCTTCCTACGAGCGGTGCTGCCGTGAGATGGTCGCGGTCGATACCCGTCCACGAGCCGAAGGTGGTAGCAAACGGCTCATAGCTCTCGAAGTCATCGAAGAAAACAGGTGCCTCGCGGTTCCATGTCAGGGTGACATCGTTGAGACCGGTCTGCGCGTTGTGCTCCACATTAGTTGAAAGCGAGTAAGGCGTCTGGAACGCTTCAACGAGCTGAGCCGTCACAGTTGTATCCTTCGAAACGCTGAACGAAGACGTGAAATCATTATAACCGCTGCGGGTTATGGTCAGTTTGTGGTTGCCGGCATAAACCTTCACCGACACCGAGCCTTTGTCGTCTAGTGTCAAAGTTCCGTAACCGAGACTGTAGTCGGTCTGTTGCAGGTCGACAGTCTGCCCCTTCAGGCTCTCGCCGGTATTCGTTGCGACATTTATTGTCAGATTTATGTTCCGCTTCTGGGCCGCCATTGGAAGTGCTACAAGAAAGAGAAGCAGTCCGAGAATCAGCTTGCCGAAGCCACAGAATACTATCTGATGAGTATTGTTTTGCATAAGCCTAATTGATAATAATTTATAATGTAGGCTGCAAAGTTACTAAAAAATTCTTATAACTCTGGCTTAAATAAAACAAAAAAGCCACTAACCCCGAAGATTAGTGGCTAAGAAACGATATTTGATTAAAGCTTATTTGATAATCCTCTTTTTACCTCCTGTGATATAAATGCCCGGCTTCAGATTTGCCGCATTCACACGTACACCATCGAGAGTGTAAACAGCCTTGTCGGCGTTTTCATCCTTTAAGCTTGTTGTGCGGATGGCATCGGTCGTAACAGGCTCATCGTCGATAATTTCAAGGAAGTCGTTCCAAAGGTCGTTCGACGAGAATACGTCCTTCGTTCCCTGCGGAACATGGAGGCGGCAGAGCGATACTACGTTGTTATCAGTGTGGTTGATGTCCTTGAAGGCAGTATCGGCAAGCTCTACAGGAGCCATCGCCTTGCAGTAGATATCACGCATTGCGATATTGTTATAGAAAGCTCCAGAGCCGATTTTCTTCAGAGTCTTCGGGAGGTTTACTGATGTAATGTTGTACGAGAAAGCCATTGCCGAGTCGCCAATCTCCGTCAGGTTCTCCGGAAGAGATATCGATGAGATGTTCGGAAGGAAGAAGAATGCGTAGCGTGGAAGCACGTTGTCCTTCTCAGCATATAGTGGAGCGCCACTCAGAGATACCGCATAAGAGTCGCCACCGGCAACAATGCTAGCCTCACTGAGGTCTAGATGCTTCAGCATTCCGTTCGTCTTCTTGTCGTCAATGGTCTTTCCCATAAGCTCACGGAGCGTACGGATGTCCGTGCCGTTGAGCTTTCCGGTTATCTTAAGGTCGCGAATGTCGTAGCGTCCCTCCGTCGGAAGATCCTCAGAGAGCTTTCCCGGCTCAGCAACATTGACCTCAACGACTGCCGGACGGACACTGTCAGGGTCGGCAATGACCATTTCCTGCTGCTCAGAGAACTGATATGACGACAGTGTTCCTGGGTCGAGGACGTCGATATCATAGTATCCGTCCTGTGAACCGGACCATCCCCAGTTGACGTGAACAAAGCCCTTGGCATCGTATCCGTCAAGAACGAAGCAGTGGCCGCCGTGTCCTTTGGAATCGACAGCACCGTAAATGATAGGGTTGCCGTTGTTCAAAGCCTCATAGACTTTGTTCTTCCACCAACTGTCCTCTACCTCCATACGGAAGTAATACTCTGTGTTGTCATAGCCGAAGTACTTCCTCAGTGCGAGCGCTGCATCGGTTCCGTAGGCTCCGCTGAATGTTGTGGAGTACTGCATGTTAACCGTCATGCCGGCATTTGCCATCAATGCGGCAACAGCATTTCCCTGTTTCTTCGAGTAAGTGCCCTCTTCGTAAGTGTCGAGCATGTTCGCATAGTCGATAGTAACTCCGTCGAGGTCCTTGCTGAAAGTACGGAACTCACCGTTGTCGCCCTGCTTCATGCGGTAGAAAACCTGACCGTGAATAGTGGAAGGGTACTTGTGAGAATACATAACCTGTGACATTGCCGTGGCAACGCAACCCGTCAGAGGACGTACGAACGTGCCGGTAGATGACGAGAAGAGAGGAGTCTGGTTGTTGAACGGTGTGCCCTGGTCCCACTTACTGCTGACAAGAGCGTCGACGGAAGTCTTGTAGCCGAGCTGTTCAGGTGTCGACGACGTTGCGCCAAGAGCCTGACGGGCAGCCTTGCGGGCGTTGAGGTTCTTTGTAGCGGTTGATATCCACCACATAAGACCGTCGTTTTGAGCATAGTTGTCAGACCAGTTGGTTGAATAGCCGAGCACCGGCGAGAACTCATCGTCGTTGCTTACGAGGACGAAACCGCTTGCCCTGGCTCCGACGAGGCTAATCTCTGAGGTCTTGTAGAGGACCTTCAAATCGGCGGCACCACCACGAGGGGCATGCTTGACGAGAGGCAGCGTGGCATCGGAGAAAGCCTTTGCAGCTATGATTAGTATCTGCTGAGGTGTCCGTGGAGCAGCATTTGCAACCGTGGCGGAAGCCAACAGAAAGAAGAGTAATGATTTCTTGATGTTCATATTATGATATTTAAAAAGCCTGCCCCTACTCCACTCTGACGTGAGCGGAGCGGTCGCAGGCTTTAATTAATCTTACTTAACAGCTACCTTAACGGTCTTTCCCGCTACGTTTACGAGGTAAACGCCTGCCGGAACGTTGAGGTTGACATTGCTGTCGCTGCCCTTGTAGACAACAGCACCAGCTACGTTGTAAACTACAACTGGAGCTCCGGCGATGTTGTTGAGACCGAGCGAGCCGCGACCGGTAACGATTGAACTCTGAGAAGCATTGATAACAGCTATTCCGTTAGGGTTCTTCAGATTCACCTTGTTAGACAATGCCGACTCACCGAGTGTATATACAACTGATACCTGATAGGTTGCGTCAGCCGGAACATCGTTGTCGGTGTACGTTGTCACAGTAACAGGAGTGTCGTTAAGTTTCTCGCCGTTGCGATAAACATTGTAACCACTTACTACGAGGTCCTCAGCAGTGTAGGCGGTGTAGGTAATATCGTCGACAAGGAAGACATGGTGGTTGTTCGATGTGCAACGGATTGCGAAGTAGCGAGTGCCCTCCGGAAGCTGAGCAGTGTACTGTGTCCACTCTGCCGGAGTCTTGTCTGAACCGCCAATCTTTACGAATGTAGCGGTATCGGTGCTCTCCTTAGAGTAAAGGATTTCGAATGTCTCATATCCGAATGTTGTCGTTGCGGTCTTAGCCCAGAACGAAATGGTCTGTGCTTTACCGTTGAGGCGCGGCGAAATGAGCCAGTCGTTGTTTCTGACACCATTAGCGCTGAAGGATGCGAACTCCTGTTTTCCGCTGTGAGGGCCGTAGTCTACGCTCTCAGCATCGGAGAACCTGTTGTCGCGAATCTTTGCAACAGATGGGTTGAATACCATGTATGCCATCGGCTCATGTACGTTAGGATACTTGTAGTAGCCGCCCCAGCCGTCGCCAATAGCGCTCGTTGTTGCGCCATCACCGTCGATTAGAGTCCACTCACCAAAGCCGTCGATGCTGAATGCGTCGTAGTCCTCGGCACCTTCGGTAACCTGCCCCTGTACGTTAGATACGTCCGGAGTATTCCATGTCAGTACGCCCTGGTTGTTGGCGTTGAGCGAACCAACCAGTGTTACTGTTGGATAAGATGGCATTGTTACATTAGAAGTAACCGTGTCGGTAGTGTTGTTGTCGAGCTTCTGGTCATCGGCATAGTCTACATAAGCATAGAACTTAACCTGAGAGTTAGAGTTAACGCCCGGAACAACATTGAAACTGTATGTTGCGGTAGCCTCTGGAGCGAGTGCGCTAACAGCCTGTGAGCCTACGAGTTTGCTGTCCATGTAGAGGTTAACGGTAGCGTTGCCGTTCTGTGCTGTTCCCTCGTTGGTAATGGTAACAGTCACCTTGTTGTCCTTATCGGCAAAGACGGTGCCAGGAGCCTTTATCGTTGCTGAGAGATTATGCTCAAGAACGTCCTTCACAGTGATGTTGTCGATAGAGATAGCGGTGCCGTCTGTCGATGTTCCAACAAAGTTAAGAGTGATGTACGGCTTGCTGATGTAGTCGGTCAAAGGTACAGATACCTTGCGCCAACCTGCTGTTCCGCTGAGCGAAGTGTACTGCTCGAGGTCAACAGCGTCGTCAGTTGCGTCCTGGTCAGTTACCTTAGTGAGGAGCGTTGCGTTCTTTACAGGGTCTGCATAGAAGTAGAACTCAAGTACAGGGTTGATGGTTCCCTTAAGCGAAATCTTACCCGAAGAGAGTGTTGATGTCGTCACTGAGTCGTTGAGCTGCATAGAAATGTAACCCTGGTCACCATTGGCATCAGGTCCGCCGATGACCTTTACAGTGCGGCCGTTGATGAATCCGGCCCAATAAGTTGCTTCATTGCCCTGTGCGAAAGTCTCGACGAATGGCAACTTGTAAGCATCTCCGATGATGATTGGGTTCGAAACGCCGGTTGAACCTATCGACTGAGTTGATGACGATACAGCTGAAACGCCATAGTAGAGCATGCGCTGTGTGCCGGTAACGTCCGGTGTGCGGTCGGTTGATGTTCCTTCGAGGACGTCGAGCAGTGTGTAGCTGTTGTCCTGAAGCAGATATGAGAGTGCGCTAGTGTCGATATAGCCACCATTTGCGCCAATTGTAGGAGCCTTCCAAGTAAGGTGTACGTGGTCGCCCTTGTCCTTCAGAGTTACCTCAGTTGGTGCACCAGGTACATCTTCACCACAATAGACTGAGTCAGAGGCAACTGCTCCCTTGCCATCAGCGTTGGTTGAGTAGACAGTATAATGGTTCATGCCTGCATCAGCGAGTGAATCAACAAGGCTGACAGCGCTTCCCGGCTGTGGATTATCGAACTTCTTGACAAGCTCACCGTCACGATATACCTCAGTAGTGGTAATCGATGAGAGTGCGTCACCTTCCAAAGTCTTGTCCGGATTGTTAAAGCTGATGGTTACCTTTGTGGCTCCCTGAGCGTCAGCGACAAGCTTCAGATTGCTTGGCTTTGCAGGAACAGCCTGAGAGACACCGCCCTCGATGCCGAGACTGTCGATGTAGAGAAAGTTAGAATTGTCGTCGCCTTCATTGTGAACGCCAAGATAATAAACGCCATCGTTGTCGACTGTTACCTCATTAGAGTAAACAGCCCATTCGCCTGACTTAACAACTGTTGTTGGAATAACAGACAAGCCGGAAGCCAAAGCTGCTGCCGTGTTGGCTGTACCTAAGCGAACGCTGAACTTCTCTGTATAGAAAGAAGCAAAGCCCTTGGCCTTTACGAACACCTTATATTTAGTATTAGCTTTCAAACGGAGTGGAGGCGTAACCAACCAGTCGTCGTTTGTGCCGCGATAGTGGTCGCAACGAGCGCAGTTCTCGTTCAGGCGGTCCCAGTAAACCCATGTTTCGTTATCGCCATTAGCATCAATGACTGACATATTTTTGAAGTCATCCTCAGTTGAGAACTCGTTCTTGTAAGGTGGTTCTAGAGCATTGCCGACGAATTCCTGCGAAGATGTGGTTGCCTCACCTTGCAGAGAGCCGTTCACAGGAGTAACGGAGTAAGCAAGAGAGCGTACTGTTCCTGTTGGGAAAGTCTCTGTATAGGTAGTGCCTTTCTGAGCCGTTGCCATGGTAGCGCCATCCGGCTGACGTACAATCTTATAAGTGAGAGCCGACGCATCAGCATATCCGCCGTGCACACCGCTCTTCGGAGCGTCCCAAGTAAGTGTTGCCTTGAGTCCGTCAACAGTAAGTTTCACGTTTGAAACAGGCTGCGGAGTGTCGAGACCAAACCAGTTGACCTGCTTCTTTGTCACACCGTTGCCGGCAGCGTTGCTGACATATATGCGCAGTGTGTCGTATCCCTGAGTCTCGGAGAACGTAGAAGTGGTAACCGTAGCACCAGGTTGTACACTGCCAGTGGCTACCTGCTTGCCGTGACTAAGTACGGTATAGGTAAGTGCTCCGGTAAGTGTGGTGGTTCCGTTGTAAGCTTTGGTAGGCGCAGTGAATGTCAATGTGCCGCTGAGAGAGCCTGACGGGAAGTTCACAGATACTCCGCTGACACTGTCCGGAGCCTCGAGCGCAGCCGCCGGAGCCTGGATGCACATGCCAACGATTTCCTCGTTGTGTGGGAAACGTGAGAAGAGCGTAGCCTTTCCAGTAGTTGTGTTGACTTCATAGAGTGCTCCCGTGCCGTCAGTGAGGCTCGCTGCCCAATAGAGTTTGCCCGAAGCAGGGTCGAAGGCAGCACTCTGCAAAGCGCGCAATGGCTTCAGCCCGGTGGCGCCAACTGGCCAAACACCGCCTGTCTGCTTGTTAATCTTGCACAGCATACCGTCGCTACGGATACCGAAGATTTCGCCCTGAGGTGAAGCAGCTATACCAACGAACAGTGAATCGAGAGTTCCGATGTTCGTACGCTTCTTCGTATTGTAGTCGACAGTTCCAAATTTGTACTTGTTGCCTATATAACCGGAGTCGTCTATCTCATAGAAACAGCCATAGACCTTGCCGTCTGTTGGGTCGAGAGACACTGCCGTAGCAGCGCATTCGGCCTTGATAAGGCCCGGAGTCTCCATCCGCTCCCATGTGTCAATGTTCCAACGGGAGAAGATAGCGAAACCAAAGCTGCTGTTGTAGTTGACGACCTTGTAGATGTCATCTTGAAGAATGGCACCGCCGTTAGCGTTAAGATTGGCGTCTTCCTTGCGGGTTGTCACCGTTGTGTTAGCCTGAAGAGGGAACGTAACGGCACCGTAGTGGTACTCCGACCAGTTATCAGCGAAGATAACCGAGCCGATAACGTTTGGTACTCCGGGAGCAACGCCGAGCGGAGCGACCTCCCTTGCTGATGAGGCGAACGCCGGAGTGCCTTTCTGGACACTAGCGAGTGGCCTTGCGCCGAGTGGCGCACGCTTGCCGGTCTGTGCTGAAGCGGCTTGCGGCAGGGCTGCAAACCAAAGCAACAAAGCTCCGGCGAGTGTTAGTAAGTTGATTTTTCTCATGTCTATCAGTAATTGATTATAATTTCGTTAGCGATAAATGAAGATTGCAAAAGTGACCTATCGTCATGCCAACTATGTTTGCAAAGTTAATTATTTTATAAGCAATGAATGGTGTTTTTAAACGTTTTGGTGTGCTTTTAAACTCAAAAGTACAAAAACAGTAAGCCAAATTAGGCTTCTTCTGCTAATTTGCGATATTCTGACGGGGGAATGCCTACAGTTCGTTTGAAGGACGCAATGAAGTTTGAACGTGACTTGAAGCCAACGCTAAGTCCGATTCCCTCAACCGTGAACTTGCCATAATTGTCGAAATCGCGCAACCGACGGCACGCTTCCTTTATCCTGTAGCTATTCAACATTGCATAGAAATTGCCTTCACTGAGCTCCTTTATTGCCTGGGAGACCACCGGTCGTTTCTCACCGACGGCATCCGAGAGCTGGTCGAGCGAGAAACTGTCGCTGAAAATCACATCAGACTCCATCACCTTGCTTATCTTCTGTGCCACTTCGGCTAATTCGTCAGAGTTGTTCTGAACCGTAATGTCAGGCGACGGAGCACTCTCCTCCTTGTTAGCCTTCTTCTCGTAGCGGTCGCGTTGCTTACGAAGAGCATCCTCCTGCTCAAGACTTGCGGCACTGTTGAGGTACAACTGGCGATGGGCACGGCGCAAACGGCGGTAGTTGCGAATGATAACGGCACCTACAACTCCCACGACAACGATAACACCGGTAAGTATCAGTACGATACGAAGCAAAGCACGGCGTTTGCCGTCGATTTCGTTCATCGTGTTGCGGACGTTGTTCAGTTCCTCATGAAGTTGCGCATCGTGTATGCTGTTTAGCTTTTTCTGCTTCAAAATGGAGTCGCGGCTCTCGTAGAACATAAGACGGTAACGCTCTGAAAGACCTTTATCGGTGTGCGACAAATAGTTGCTGAGTTGATAGTAAAGCTGAGAAACAATATCAGTCTCGCCATTTTCCTCTGCTATCTTCAAAGCCTTCTGCAACGCATTGATGGCTTCCTGCCATTTGTTCAAGTGAGACAACGCGTCAGCCTGACACGTAAGACTCGTCATAACGTAAAGTTCACGTGTCTGAGGGGCATCGATATGACTCTCCATCGACTTGAAAGAAGTCAGTGCGGCAGCGTAATCGCCCTTGTTTCCTGCCTCTACACCATCGCAAAGTAGCGACACGTATGTCAGCAATGGAGTATTCTTCGGAATTTTAAGACTTCTGAATGTCTTAACATCGGGCATCACCTCGGCAATCTTATCAGTCTGACGGGCGTATTCAAGTTCGTTTATCAGACTGACAAGCAATGCGTTCCACAGCTTCGTACTTGCCGCGCTGCTGAATGCCTGACGACAATAATCGAGCGCAGAGCCGTCCATCGACGCTCCGTTCTCAAAGAAGTCGTTGCTCGTAAACAGTGAAGCAAGCGACGTCTGCGTGAGTGCAAGAGCATCGTTATATCCGTTCTTCTGGGCTATCTGCTTCGCCATTGAAAGACTTTCGTATGCCTTCTGGAAGTCAAGATACTGGTATTGGTACAGCGAACCAAGGTTGTTGAGCGCTGCAACAACCTTACGCGTCATGCTTTTGTCGAGATTTCCCTGCCTGTACCTGTCCACAAGCACAGTGAAACCAAGTATAGCACTGTCGCTATTGACAGTTATGAAACCGTAGGATTTATCAAAAAGCTTCTCAGCAGGCATCTCCGAAAGTTGCCTGTAGCGTTGAACATCAAATTTGTTTGCTGCCTCGGCGTTATCAACAAGAGCCATTGACAGCATACACATTATTATATATATAGTTATCTTACGCAATCTTCAAATATCGTTTTCAAGGTGCAAAGTTACTAAAAAGTATCTTCACTTGGGTAATTACAATGTGGACCTAAAATCCGCAACTATCATCCAATACACGATTAAGGGTAGATTTATGAGTCGTTAGTAGCAGCTTTCAGTAAAAAGCAACAGCACAACATCAATATGTAGCCACCATCCCCTTACCCCAC
>Ga0256406_1002119_pt1 | contig 29360 bp, 17 predicted proteins | sample RumenRJG_03DNA_FD_185986 | JGI IMG/M metagenome (GOLD analysis project Ga0256406, IMG submission 185986) | Bovine rumen microbial communities from Lethbridge, Alberta, Canada - RJG_03 | ecosystem: Host-associated > Mammals > Digestive system > Stomach > Rumen | place: Canada: Alberta | collected... | reverse complement strand
TCTGGCTGACGACGAACCCCGAGAAGTCAGCAGAGGCCATAGTACCTTGGCAACAAGGGAAGGGCCGAACGTATCCGATACGTACCGAATCGAATGTATGTTCCTGCGGTCAGTCCGACCTTGTCGGCATGGGTGGCAGTACACCGCCATAAACCGAGCAGACACCTAGGACGGTTCCATGGGAAGCGGAAAGGAGAAAGAGACACAGAGACCATGTCCCAACTGCTTGAGAAGATACTTGAGGATTCCAACATCCAGTCAGCCAAACAGAGGGTAGTCGCCAACGGCGGTGCCTTTGGCGTGGACGGGATGAGGACGGAGGAACTCGATTCCTACCTGAAGGAACACCTCGAGGAAATCAAAAGACAGATAAGGACGAGAACGTACCAGCCACAGCCGGTGAGAAGGGTCGAGATACCCAAGCCCAACGGCGGGAAAAGGAAGCTCGGCATACCCACGGTGGTAGACAGGGTGATACAGCAGGCAGTCGCACAGGTGCTTTCCCCCATCTTCGAACCCATCTTCAGCAACAGCTCCTACGGCTTCAGGCCGGGAAGGAGATGTCAGGACGCCATTGTGAAGGCCTTGGAGTATTTCAACGACGGCTACATATGGGTCGTCGACATCGACCTCGAGAAGTTCTTCGACAACGTCCCGCAGGACAGGCTGATGAGCCTTGTCGGAAGGGTCATCCGCGACGGCGACACCGAGTCGCTGATAAGGAAGTTCCTCAAGGCGGGAGTGATGGTCGGAGACGACTTCGAGCCGTCGGAGAAGGGAACCCCGCAGGGAGGAAACCTCTCCCCGCTTCTCTCCAACGTCATGCTCAACGAGCTCGACAAAGAACTTGAGGCGAGGAACCTCCGTTTCACACGCTATGCGGACGACTGCATCATCATGGTAAGAAGCCATGCCGCAGCCAACAGGGTAATGCACTCCGTGGTGAGGTTCATCGAAGGAAAGCTCGGCCTCAAGGTCAATGCGACCAAGACCAAGATTGTCCCTCCCAACGACCTCACCTACCTCGGCTTCGGCTTCGTCAGGATGAAGGACGGATGGCACGCAAGGCCGTCTGATACCGCCAAGGCGAAGTTCACAGCCAAACTGAAGTACCTCTGCAGGAGAAACTGGGCAGTGGATAATGACTACAGGATTTCCAGACTGAACGAGGTCGTCAGGGGATGGGTGAACTACTTCCGCATAGGATTGATGAAGAAATTCCTCACGTCGGTAAGCGGACGGTTGCTCACAAAGCTTAGGGTCATCATCTGGAAGCAATGGAAGGTGCGTTCAAGAAGGGTCGAGGCACTCCGACAGCTCGGGGTACCGGAATGGGCAGTGCAGAAGGAGGTCGGGATGGGGAACCGCTACTGGAAAGCCGCCCACCTTCCCTATGTGAAGAAGGCAATATCGAAAGACAGGCTGACAAGGTTAAAAGGCCTTGTCGACCCGCTGGACTATTACCTGAAGACTGCCTGATAGGATACGAACCGCCCAGTGCCGAACGGCATGCTAGGTGGTGTGAGAGGGGATGACAGTCAGGTTGACACCTGACTGTCTACCCTACTCGATTATATCTGGAAATACATTTGGTAACACTATCTTTTCGGCAAGAGTGTTTCCTCGCTTCCGCGGGAAAAATGGTTTGTCGAATAAGGGACAGCCCAAAACGTGTGGTTTTATCGAATTGTTACGACCGCGAAAAAAGAGAAGAAAATCCGTTTGAAACAAGCCCTTTAATAAAGGGAAGTCTGCCGAAAAAACCGGTCAAAATCGATATTGACTTCCATTTTTCCTGCTGGTTTTTTAGGGAAAAAAGGGAGGCAGAAAAAATAATTTCTCTTGTCGTTTCCCTTCTCTTTCCCTTTGTTGTCATCGTCTACCATGAGGAGCTGAAGTTTCCTTATACGGAGAGATCTCTTTTATGGGATAACCTTGCTGTCTTCTTTACTTTCTCCACTGGCATCGCGGCTAGTGTGTTCATACACTATTTTTATCCTGATGACATCTCTGCAGCAGCATTCATTGCCGATTTTTTATTTACAACAGGTGTGATGCTCAATAGGTTTCATAAAATCTATTCCAAGCAAAAGCGTGTATAGTTCACGCGGAAGACGACCATGGAAAACGCGATTGCTGAGATACGATTTGTTCTCTGACAAACAAGAGCAATAGCCCTATTCCCGTTATCAGACTTCTTTCGAAAACGGTTATCTACGGAATCTGTTCTCTTTGAGTCTACTATCTTGCTTCCATAATGATGGCGAAGAAGCCGAGATGGAAATATCGCTTGTTTTTCCCGCTTAACAAATACATAGGAATTCACAGTATTCTCTTCCTAGTGTATGAGGGCAGTTTCTTTGGATGGCAGAGGCTGTTTTTACTTACACATATTTTTACACTTCCGCTTTAAACCTTTATAATGGTAACGACATTTTTAAGGAGAACACTCGCTATGATCAAAGTAGAACCCTACATCCCGGATGAAGACTATGACAATCCGGCGATGGTGACCGATTTTTATGAGTTCTCGATGGCCAACTGCCTCTATCTTCACGGATTCAAGGATAAAGTTTTAGTTTTCGATATGTTCTTTAGAAAGAATCCTTCCGACATGGGATATTCGATTTCCTGTGGTCAGGATAAACTCACGAAGTTCCTTCTCAATTACCATTTCACGGATCGTGACTTGAAGTATCTCCGCTTCAAAGGAATGAGTGAAGAGTTCTGTGAATACTTAAGAACTTATAAATGGAAAGGCGATATGTATGCCTTAAGAGAAGGTACCGTTTGCTATCCGCAGGTTCCGATGGTCCGTATCGAATGCGATATGGTCGGCGCTATCCTTATTGAAACTTATCTTCTCCAGACGATGAACTTCCATTCTCTGATTGCGACGAAGGCGACCAGAATCTCTGGTCTTGCCACGCATCAGAAGAGAAACGTCATGGAGTTCGGTACCCGTAGAGCCCAGGGCGAAAGCGCAGGTAACGAAGGCGCTTATGCCGCGGTGTTAGGTGGCTGTATCGGTACTGCCAACTGCTTAGCCGAAATGAAATATGGCCCTGAAGTCAAAGCGGTCGGTACGGTTGCCCATTCTTTCATCGAGTTCTTCCCGACGGAATTAGATGCTTTCCGCGCCTTTGCGGAAACCTATCCGGAGAATGTCTCTCTGCTTCTGGATACTTACTCTATCTTTGAACAGGGATTACCGGATCTGATTACCATCGATAACGAACTCATCAAGAAATATCCGAACGATCCGAATAAGAGAGTCAAGTCTGCCCGTATCGATTCCGGTGACTTAGCCCGTGAATATAAGAAGCTGAGAAAAGCGTTAGACAAAGCAGGTAAACCTTATATCAAGTTGGTCGCTTCGAACTCTTTGGATGAGAAGAAGATGGCCAATATGGAGTTATATGAAGACGCTCATTTCGACTCCTATGGTGTCGGTGAAAGACTGATCACTTCGAGCGATGATCCGGTTTTCGGCGGTGTCTATAAATTGGTTGCTATCAAAAACGAGGATGGCACCTATGAACCGAAGATGAAATGTTCCGATTCTCCTTCGAAGGCAGTCATCCCTGGAAAGCTGATGGCTTGGCGTGTCTTTGATGAGAACGATCAGGGTCAGTGCGATATCATCTCCCTCGATGAGGAAGTTATCGAAGCCGGAAAAGAAATTGAAGTCCTCAATCTCGACCGCGATGAATTCGACCGTCGTAAGACCATCAAGCCGGTCCGTGTGGAAAAGCTTTTAATTCCGTTTGTCATCCATGGGGAACTTGCTCAGAAACTTCCTTCTATCACCGAGAAGAAAGAATACATCCGCGATCAGCTGGAGCATCATGTCTGGGAATCCGAACTCCGTCCGGAAGTTCCGCATGTCCACTATGTCGATCTGACGATGAAGTTAGCCAGCGTCCGCGAAAGCATGTACCATAAGCTCCACGGAGGAAATCTCTGATTTGAAGGCTCTCTTTTTCGGCGGAGCCTTCAATCCGCCGAGTCTTGCACATATCGAGATGGCCTATGAGGCTATGAAAGCGGTCGGTTATGACCGCGTTGTTTTCGTTCCCTCCAAATCTCGGTATATTCAAGAAGACGAAAAGAAAAAACTTCTTTTTGAGGAAGAAGAACGTTTCCATCTGCTCTCTCTTGTCGCTTCTACCCGTCCGTGGATGGAAGTTTCCCGTATCGAGCTGGATCAGAAAGAACAACCTCGAACCTATTCGACGATGAAAGCCTTAGCTCCGAAGTATGAATCTCTGAAGCTTCTTTTAGGGAGCGATAAGTTAGGAGAACTTGAAACCGTCTGGCGTCATATCGATGATATCGGAAAGGAATTCGGTTTTGTCTGTATGACAAGAAACCACGATAATGTGGAGAAGATCTTCGCAGAGAATGAATATTTGAAGAAGCGGAGATCTTACTTCCAGGTGATTTCCCCTTTAGAAAAATATCAGGATATCTCTTCGACCTTGATCCGTGAGAAAATAAAGAGGAAAGAATCTCTGAAAGGATTGGTCCCGGAAGAGATTCGCGAAGAAGTTGAGAAAAAGGAGTATTCCCGAGTATGAAGAATTCCTATGTAAAAGCCGGTCTTGCTCTTCCAAGCATGAAGATTGCGGATGTCTCCTATAACGTCTCTCAGATTGAAAAGCTGTTCCTCAGCCAGAATGATCTTGGTATTCTTCTTTTCCCGGAGCTTTCTCTTTCCGGTTATACCTGTGGAGATCTTTTCTTCCAGGATTCTCTTTTAGATGCCTGTTTAGAAGGCTTAAAGAAACTGAAGGAAGATTCCAAGCAGAAGAAAGGAACTCTTCTGATTGTCGGTTTACCTTTCCGCAAAGGAAATGCTCTTTATAATGTCGCTGCTTTGATCAACAACGGTCATATCTTAGGCTTTGTTCCGAAATCGAATCTTCCGAATTATTCGGAGTTCTATGAACGCCGTTGGTTTGCTTATGGTTATGGACAGACTAACCAGGTCGTTTCTTTTGATGGGGAAGAAGTTCCTTTCGGAACGGATCTTCTTTTTGCCGATGAGGATGCTATCGTCGGTGTAGAAATCTGTGAGGATCTCTTTGTTCCGGATAAACCTTCGACTCACCTTGCTTTAGGCGGAGCTAATATCCTCTGCAACCTCTCGGCCAGTGATGAGATCATCGGTAAGAGAGAATACCGTAGAGACTTAGTGAAGATGCAATCTGCCGATTGCTACTGCGATTATCTTTATGTTTCTTCGGGGACCGATGAATCTTCAACCGATCTGGTTTTCTCTGGTCAGAGATTAGTCGGTGATAACGGAACGGTTTTAGTCGATGAGATTTATCCGGAAGAGAATTCTATCAAGACGGTTGTTCTGGATACGAGCAAATCGATTCATAACCGTATCCACCAGAACACTTTCCGTGTGAAGGATTCCCGCCTTTATCGGACGATTCCGACCGATATTCAGAGACTTGGAGAGAAAGAGACAACTCTTAGTGAACTCAAGAAGAAGCTAAGTGATGAAAACTTTGTAGTTGCGCGTAATCCTTTCCTTCCTACCGATGAAGATATCGCGAAGAGAGCGGAGACAATCCTCGCCATTCAGGCCCACGGTTTAGTAACCAGAGTAAGAAAGACGCATCTTTATAATCTGGTCATCGGTGTTTCCGGTGGACTTGATTCGACGTTGGCTTTACTGGTGATGAAGGAAGCGCAGCGCATTGAACCGAAGATTCAACTGATCGCCTATACGATGCCGAATAAAGGGAACACTTCTTCCCTGACGTATCGCAACGCGCAGGCTTTGATGAAGGAGTTAGGTTGTGAAATCCATGAAGTCGATATTCATAGTGGTGTAGCAAAGCATTTAAAGGATATCGGACATAAGGAAGAATACGAAGGCGAAAAAGATACGGCCTATGAGAATGCGCAGGCCCGTATGCGCACCTATATTCTGATGGATGTTGCCAATATGCGTTCCGGCTTAGTGGTCGGAACCGGAGATCTTTCGGAACTTGCTTTAGGCTGGTGCACATATAACGGAGACCATATGTCGATGTATGGTGTCAACGCTTCGATTCCGAAGACTCTGGTGAAGTATCTTGTCCGCGCTTATGCCGATAAGAGCGAAGATAAGAAACTGAAGAAGACTCTTTATTCGATTCTCGATACGCCGATCACGCCGGAACTTACCCCGAATCGGAACGGTGTCATCGCGCAGAAGACCGAAGAGAAGATTGGGAAATACGATCTCAACGATTTCTTCCTCTTCTATCTTCTCCGTTATGGCTATAGTCCGGACCATATTCTTCTTTTAGCAAGTCTTGCTTATCCGGAAGTTTCGCTGGCGGATCTTAAGAACGCCGAGAAACGTTTCTATTCCCGATTCTTCTCTCAGGCTTTCAAGAGAAGTTGTCTTCCGGATGGCCCGAAAGTCGGTTCCCTTTCCCTTTCTCCGCGCGGAGATTACCGTATGCCTTCCGATGCCGAAGTAGAGATGTATCTTCAGATTATCGATAAAGCAGAGTAGAAAAGCGCATTTTTGCCCTCTTCAAGTCCTTTCTTTCCATCTCTGAGGTTTTATAATAGGAAACATCAAGGAGAACATCTATGTCCAACTTGAGACGTACGTATCTTTTTGCTTTGCTCTTTAATATTGCTATCGCGGCACTCACGGTCTTCGGTACCTTGATGGTTCTTACCGATCTCTCTTTCCCGTGGTCGACACAAAGCGAATCCCCCTCTGAGTTCTTTTCCCGTTATTCCAATATCGCTAACCTTCTTTATGGATCGGCTTCTCTGATTACGATTCCGTTCCTTCTTTTCGGCATGATCACAAATCATCCTTTCCCGAAGGGCGGATTTTTGGATCAACTGAAGTTTGTTCTCAGCGTCAACCTGCTATTGGTCCTCTTTGTCTCTTTGGTTTATCTGGTTCCGGTTTCTTCTTTGAGTGATACCTTCTGGAATCAGAATCATCTTTTCTTCCGTCTGGTTCTTCCGTTACTGGCTTTCTTCAATGAAGTTCTTTTTGAAAACAGAGTCCGTATTCCTTTCTCCCATCTCTTCTATTCTCTGATTCCGATCGGATGCTATTCTCTTTTCTATATTGTCTATATCCTGGTTCATTACTCGAACAATGAAGTTTCTCCGGAATATGATTTTTATGGGTTTGTTCAGCCTTTCGGTGTCGGTTTCGGTTTAGTGGTTTTCTTCCTGGTTCTGCTTTCTACCGTAATATTGGCGATGCTTGTCTATTATCTCCGTAACCGCATGAGAGTTCTTCTCTATGGCTATGAACCGGAAGAAGGGGAACCCCTGAAGACCACTGCTCCGAAATCTATCATTGCGGAAGAGGAAGATAACGAAGAAATCGTCTCCGATGAGGTGTTAGGTCATCTCGGTGATGAAGACCAGGAAAAATGGAAGAAGCTTCTTGCTTCTCCCGAAAAGAAGAAAGACGGACCGACTTCCGATACGATGGAAATCATTTTGACTTATGCCACTGATACCGGTGCCGTCCACAATGTGAAGAAATTAGTTCATAAGCAGAAAGGCACTTTCGCTCCCGAAGAGAATATCCAGAAATTACCGGATACCAATAAGGTCTATCATATCTACCGCAAGCCTTTCTCCTGCAAGTGGGAACTTAGAGCTAGCGGAGATGAAAAAGGTATCGGTCTATACCATACGCCAGCCGAAGCTTTGGAAGAAGCAAGAAAGAGAGTTCAGATGAGAGGTGGCTCTATCATGGCTCATTACACTCGCTTCTCGGCAAAAGCATACTGATTAAAGAGAAAAAAGTTGTTCCATAGAAAAGGACTTTCTAAGCCTCCTCATATTGGGGGTGATAGAAAGTCCTTTCTTCTTTTATTTTGTCTCTAACTTAGCAACCGGCTTTTCTTCTTTTCCAAGCTTCTTGAATATGATAATGATTGAAGGGATGATGACGATAGCTCCAGAGAAGAACCAAGTGATCGGATCGGCCCAACAGACCATCTGATAAGCGGTGATCGTCGCTTCGGAATTGATTGGTCCCTCGTTGATGACACTCGGTAAGAAAGCGCAGATGACAACACGGGTGATGAGTTCCGAGATACCACCTAATAACGGGAAGAGCGGTTTTCCTAATCCCTGAATCGTATTGCGCCCCATATAGATCGTACCGAGGAAGAAGTAGAAAGGAAGTGCGATATAAAGATACGTATTTCCATATAGTAGCGAACCATCCGTGATCTTATCGGAAGCTAAGAAGATATGTTGATAAGCTCCGTTGATCGTGAGAAGAAGACCTATAGTCATTAAGAAGGCAGCCAGTAACATCATCAAGCCATAACCGGCAATGAATCCTTTTTTGATACGGTCGATTTTATTGGCACCTTTGTTCTGAGAGATATAGGTAAGCATACCCATACCGACTGCATTGAGGAAGTTCATCAGAACACCGGAGAGCTTGTTGGAGACGCCATAACCCATCTGAGCCGGGTTATTGGGAATGGTCATTCCGTTTGGCATGATATCAAACGGGATGATAGCCGCCTGCATGACGACAACACCGATATAGAGAATCGAATATTGGAAACCTAAGGGAAGACCGAACCAGAGATGTTTGGCGATGTATTTGCCGTCAAACGCCATATCTTCTTTATGGATACGAAGCTTCGGATAGCGGAGGAAGGCATATAAGAAAGCGCCGAAAGCCGATAAGAACTGAGAGATGACCGTCGCATAAGCAGACCCGGCAACACCCAATTTCAGCGGGATGATGAAGAGAAGATCCAGGAAGACATTGAGGATGGTAGATAAGACGAGGAACAGGAACGGAAGGAAGGAATCCCCGATACCGCGTAAGACCGCGGTGATCAGGTTATAGAACATCTGAGAGAAGATACCGTAGATGAAGAGAATTGCCATATACGTTCTTGCGGATTCATAGATAGCCTGCATGTTGCTATCGGTTTCGGAAGGTGTGATCTTCAGAACGGAGAGCATGAAATCGATAAGGAAGTAAGCAACAATCGTAAGAATCACTGTAAGGATGGCAGAGAGAACAATCTGAATGAAGAAGGATTGCCGCATTCTCTTTTCATCTCCGGCACCGACTGCATCGGAGAGAAGAGTAGAGAAACCGGCGGTCAGGCCGTTGGTGAAGGTGAGAACTAAGAAGATCATCGGAATCGCATCGGAGACACCGGCGATTTCATTTGCGGAGAGGTTCTGACCGACGATGATGGAATCGGTTAAAGAGTAGAGCTGTTGGAAGACCATCGAAAGCATGATCGGGATGAAAAACGGAATCATGACTTTGAGGATTCTTCCCTGGGTCAGATCGACCGGGTCAAAAAGCTTTTTAAAACGCTGAAATACATTCATAAGACACCGCCTATTAAAGAGCACTGTTGTTCTTGACGAGTATTTACTATACAACGGCGTCCTAGATTGTCCTCTTTGAAAAGGGTTACTTTGGCTTGCAAATCAAAAAAAGAGGCAACACGTAGGTCACCTCTTTGGTATCGATAGAAGAAAGATTACTTGATGACGTCCATATGCATATACGGACGTAAGACTTCCGGAACGGTGATAGAACCATCGGCGTTCTGGTAGTTCTCAATGACGGCAGCCGTTGTTCTACCGACGGCAAGACCGGAACCGTTGAGCATGTGGACGAACTCGGTCTTGGAATCCTTATCTCTCTTGAAACGGATATTCATACGTCTAGCCTGATAATCCGTATCATTGGAGCAGGAAGAGATTTCCTTGTAGTTCATCGTCGAAGGAACATAGATGCCGTCCTTTTCGACATAGTCGTTATAGGACGGAAGCCAGACTTCGAGATCGTAGCACTTGGCAGCGGAGAATCCGACATCGCCGGTGGATAAGCAGACTCTGCGATAAGGTAGCTTCAGTAACTCAAGGATGCATTCGGCTTCTTCGGTGATGGATTCGAGCTCTTCGAAGGATTTCTCCGGTAAACAGAACTTGACCATCTCAACTTTCTGGAACTGATGCTGACGGATGATACCACGGGTATCTCTGCCGGCGGCACCGGCTTCCGCACGGAAGCAGGAAGAATAAGCAGCAAACCACTTAGGAAGTTCGCTAGCCATCAGGATCTCGTTACGATAGTAGTTAGTGACAGGGACTTCGGCAGTCGGGATGAGCCAGAAGGTATCACCGGTGTTATTGGTCATATAGGCCTGATCGGCGAACTTCGGAAGCTGACCCGAACCGGTTAAAGAATCGGTGTTAACGAGATACGGAGGTAAGACTTCGGTGAAACCATGAGCGACATGGGTATCAAGCATGAAGGCAGCTAAGCATCTTTCCAGACGGGCGAAAGCACCGAGATAGAAAGTGAAACGGGAACCGGTGACCTTCGCAGCTCTATCGACATCGAAGTAACCTAATTCCTGACCTAATTCCCAATGCGACTTCGGCTTGAAGGTGAAGGTTGTCGGACGATGCCAATACTTCTCCGGACGGTTATAGGAATCATCGGTACCGATCGGAAGAGATTTATCGGGAAGATTCGGAGTCTTGAGCATGATCTCATGGATCTTCTCATCGATTTCGGCTTTCTCATTATCAAGACGGGCAATCTCGTCCTTATCGAAGGAAATCTTCTTCATCAGTTCGGCAGCTTCGGCATCTTTATGTGCGGCTTTGAGCTTACCGATATTCTTCGACTGGCTGTTTCTTTCGGCCTTGAGAGCATCGCCTTTGATGATGCATTCCTTACGTTTGCTATCCAGTTCCGGAAGTTCTCTCAGATAAGAGAAATCGCCGGTTCTTGTCTCTAAGCGTTTGATGACCTCGTCGAGGTTATCGATGACATATTTCACATCTAGCATTTTCGTACTCCTTTTTGAATAAACGCCAATAGTGGCCTAAAAAATTGTAGTCTTTTCCCTATTTGAGTGCAAGGTTAGCTACGCTAACGATACGTCTTTCTCTTCGTAAGTGAGAGCAACCTCTTTCGCTTTGGCTATCTTCTTTTCGTCTACCGGTCCGTTGAGAGAATGGAAAAGAGGAGCGAAAGTCTCACAGAAATCGGAAGTCTCTTCGTTGATCAGCTCCGGGAAGCCTTTCAGTTTATAGGAAGTGATCGGGATTCCTTTATGGATACAATCGGTCAATAGCTGTGGATAAGAGAGATGGTCTCCGATCAGAAGCAGGCGGGAACAGGAAGCTAGAGCAGAGCGGTAAAGCTCTTCTCGGAGAACAGGAACAAAGAAGATATTTCCGGGTCTTGTGATTGTTTCCAATGTCTTCTGTTTCATCGCCTCTTTTTCACCGTGGCCGAAGAAGAAAAAGACTTTCTCCGGTAAGTTCTGAGCGATGGTCTGGAAGACTTCGACATCCTGTTTCAAGGAGAAGTTTCCATAACTGAAGACGATCTCTTTGTTCTCCTGAATGCCGTAATAACAGCGGAATGCGTGTTTTTCAACTTCTGACATCTCCTTTCCCGGAGCAAAAGACGGAGTCAGAGGAATGAACTTGACCGGAGTCTTGATTCCGGCTTTCCGTAAGAACTCTTCCTGAGAAGGAAAATGAATCCAGAGGCATTTAGCTTTCTTATAGGCGTTGCCGGCATCAAAAGAAAGTCCTAATGTCGGTTCTTTACGGAAAAGCTGCAACGCAAAATCGGATTCATCCTCTAAGGCTAGGACATTCATCGGAATATGCTTCTTTTTCAGAACCGCCGCAAAAGCAAAAGCATCCCCTCCGCAGGGAAGGATGGCTTCCGTAATCCCTTCTTCGTTGATATCGAAGGTATAGGAAATATGTTTTGCTTCCAAAAGAGAAACCAACGAGTTCCGGATCAGATAGGTGAACGAAGAAGAAAGTCTGGAACGTTCACAGCCGAGAAAATATTTCTGGTTAGTCATGGCTTTATTATATCGAATCTAGAGATAGAAAAAGACGGCTTTTCCGGAATAAGTTCCAGATCCGCCGTCTTCCTAGCTAATTATTCTTCGTCCGAAGAATCGTCACCGGAATCTTCGTCTCCGTCATCCTGAGCTCTCTTGAGAAGCTCCTTCAGAGCGGGATCGTTATCGACATTGTTCGATTCGTCTTTGCTTTCTTCTGTCTCCGGTAACTCCGCTTCGAGTTCCGAATCCGAAGGTAAGACCGAGACCGAGGAAATCTTCTCGTTGGATCTCAGAGTGATGACCTTGACACCGACGGTGTTACGGCCAGTCTCCTTGATCTGAGTAAGAGAAGTGCGGATCGTCGTACCGTGATCGGTGATGAGGATGATATCTTCATCGCCTTTGACGTTCTTGATGACGAAGAGACCGCCGTTCTTCTCCGTCTCACGGATGGTGCGGACACCCTTGGAACCACGGGCCGTGATACGGTACTCCGTACCATCGGTGATCTTGCCGTAACCGTTCTCACTGAGAGAGAAAATCTTATTTCCGTCTAAGGAAGTGACAAGTCCGACAACATGGCAACCTTCGCTGAGTTCGATACCTTTGACACCGGTAGCGGTTCTACCCATGCAACGGACATCGGTCTCATAGAAGGAGCAGACTTTGCCTTCCGAAGAACCTAAGGAGATGATGGCCTTGCCATCGGTATGACGGACATCGAAGAGCTCATCCCCCTCTTTGAGAGTGATAGCGATCTTGCCGTTCGAATTGATGTTCTCAAAGTCAGAAGCGAGAGAACGTTTGACGATACCATCGCGCGTAGCGAAGAAGAGGTAATTGTTTTCGCCGTAGTCGTCCATCGAGATGATGGCTTCGACCTTTTCGCCATCCATCAGCTTGAGCAGATTGACGATCGGAATACCCTTCGAAGTGCGGTTTCCTTCCGGAATCTGATAACCGCGGCAATGATAGACACGGCCTAAGTTCGTGAAGAAGAGAACATCGGTCTTGGTGCGGGAATGACGGAGGATCTTGATGTCGTCATCGGCCTTCGTCTTCATACCCTGGACACCGATACCGCCACGGTTCTGTGTACGGAACTCGCTCGGATCAACTCTCTTGACGTAACCGCCTTCCGTTAAGAAGATGAGGATCTCCTTGTTCGGAATGAGGTCTTCATCGTCCTCATCAATATCGTAATCGGTGATCTCCGTTCTTCTGGCATCGCCGAATCTCTTCTTGATGTCTTCCAGTTCACCGATGAGGGTATTTTCCAAAACACTCTGATCGGAAAGGATGAGGTTGTATTGTTTGCAATCTTCTTCCAAACCAGCCTTTTCCTGAGCATATTTATCCTGTTCAAGGCCGGTTAAACGACGTAACGGCATATCGAGAATCGCTTTGCACTGAACCTCATCGAAGTGGAAGCGGTCGATGAGACGGTTCTGCGCTTCTTCGTAAGTCTTCGAAGAACGGATGATATGGACGGTCTCATCGATTGCATCGGCGACAGTGAGAATAGCATCGAGGATGTGGATTCTCGCCTGAGCCTTCTTGAGATCGTATTGGGTTCTTCTGGTAATGATGACTTCCTGATGGTCGATATAGATCTTCAGAGCCTGCTTCATCGAAAGGACTTTCGGAGTCCCGTTATCCAAAGCAAGCATATTGACCGGGAAGTTCGACTGTAAGGGGGTGTAATGGAAGAGGTGATTGAGAACCAGAGCTTCGCTTGCGCCTTTCTTCAAAACGACAGTGAAGTGGGTTCCCATCTTCTGGGAAGAGTAATCGGCGACCGAAGCGATACCGTCGATCGTCTTGTTATCGGAGAGATCGACGATTTTCTTGGCGAGGTCTCTCTTGTTGACCATATACGGAAGTTCCGTGAAGACGATTTCCGTATGGCCATCTTTTTCTTCGGTGTGATACTTGGCACGGACCTTGACGGAACCACGGCCGGTCGTGAAATAGTTGCGGATTCCGCTTCTACCTAAGACGATACCGCCGTTAGGGAAATCCGGGCCTTTGATGATCTGCATGAGTTCATCGACGGTGATATCCGGTTTCTTGATGGTCGCGATAACGCCATCGATGGTTTCGGTGAGGTTATGTGGCGGAATCGAAGTAGCCATACCGACCGCAATACCGGAAGATTCGTTGCAAAGGAGGTTTGGGAAACGGGAAGGAAGAACAGTCGGTTCCTTACCATCGGCATCGTAGGTATCCATGAAGGGAACCGTATCCTTCTCGATATCACGGGTCATCTCCAGAGCAATCTTGGAAAGTCTAGCTTCGGTGTAACGGGAAGCAGCGGGTTCATCGCCATCGGGAGAACCGAAGTTACCATGACCTTGGACGAGGGTATAACGCATAGCAAAATCCTGCGCCATACGGCACATAGCAAGGTAAATCGAAGAATCGCCGTGCGGGTGATATTTACCCATGACGTCGCCGACGACACGGGCGGATTTCTTAAACGGCTTATCCGGGGTGACACCCATCTCCCACATATCGTAGATGATACGTCTCTGAACCGGCTTCATACCATCACGGGCATCTGGGATAGCACGGCTCGTTAAGGTAGAGACTGCATAGTCGAGGAAGGAATTTTTGATTTCGGCACCGAATTCATCCGGCGAGATACCGGCGACAATGCCTTCCTGAAGGCCTTTGATGCCTTCTCCCTTCTTCTCAGCGACTTCCTTATCGGAGAGTTCGCTCTCATCGGTGCTATCTTCGGCACCGGTGTTTTCGTCGACGGAAGACTCTTCGTTTTCGTCTTTTTCTTCCTTGTTCTCCTCAGAGGAGCTTTCCGGATTGGTTTTCTTGTTATCTTCTTCTGACATGGTTGCTGTTCCTCCTTAGATCAGATATCGAGATTGCGGACGAATTTTGCATTCGCCGTGATGTATTCCTTACGGGGTTCAACATTCTCACCCATCAAGTCAATCAGAGCATCGTTTGCTTCCTGTGCATCTTCGATAGAGACACGAAGCATACGGCGGTGATTCTTATCCATAGTCGTCTCATCCAACTGCTCCGGATCCATTTCACCGAGACCTTTGTAACGCTGAAGCGCGTAACGGGCATTATCCGGAAGCTTGGCTTTGATTTCGGCTAACTCATCATCGTTGAAGGCATAGTAGTGATGTCCCTGATAAGTGAGACGATAAAGCGGAGGCTGAGCGATATAGAGGTGACCTTCTTCGACAAGCGGACGCATGAAACGATAGAAGAAAGTCATCAACAGAATACGAATATGAGAACCATCGACATCAGCATCGGTCATGATGATGACCTTATCGTACTTGATCTTGCTGACATCGAACTGTTCGCCTTGGCCGGCACCGATGGCGGTGACCATGTTGTAGATTTCGGCGTTCTTTTCAATACGGGTAGCCTGTGCCTTTTCAACGTTGAGAATCTTACCTCTCAAAGGTAAGATGGCCTGTGTACGGGCATCTCTTCCCTGAACGGCAGAACCGCCTGCGGAGTTTCCCTCGACGATGAAGAGTTCTCTCTCCTTCGGATCTTTGGAGATACAATCGGTGAGTTTGTCCGGTAAACCGGAACCGGCGCTCATCTTACCCTGGGCTGCTGCTCTAGCTTTCTCCGCGGCTTTTCTACCTTTGAAAGCGGAGATGACACGGTCATACCACTGTTTCCCCTGGGTCGGATGCTCCATCAACCACTCTTTGAGATAATCGCCGACGATCGAAGAAGCAATCTTACGGACCTCATCGTTTCCGAGTTTATCCTTGACCTGACCTTCGTACTGAGGGTTGGTGTGTTTAACACTTAAGACGACGGTAAGACCTTCTAAGCAATCTTCGGAACGGAAGTTCTCATCTTTTTCGCCTAACCAACCTTTCGAACGGAAGTAGGAGTTGAGCTCGCGGCCGATGGCAAGACGGAAACCTTCCTCATGGGTTCCACCACCCGAGGTGCGGATGTTGTTGCAGAAGGAGTTCATATTGGTGATACCCGAGCGGGTCGGCTGGAAAGCCGCTTCGACGATAACCGTGGTCGGTTTATCGTCTAATCCGCCGGTGTTGACGGTCGAAGCACCGTTGACATAAAGAACATCATCGAAGACCTTGTCCTTCTCTTCGTTGATATAGTTGACGAATTCGATGATACCGCCTTCGAAAAGATATCTGGCATGCTGAGGGTTGGAAGCATCGCGGACATCATCAAGAGTGAATTCGATACCTTTGGTAAGGTAAGCGGACTGCCTTAAATAAGAAGCGATAGTGGAGAAATCATAGGTGGTCGTCTCTTTGAAAATGAGCGGATCCGGAGTGAATTCGACGGTCGTGCCGGTCTTCTCTTCCGGACAGTCGCCGATGATCTTGAGACCCGGAGCGATGGTGTGACCGCCATCCTTGAACTCGATCTGATGGACTTTGCCATCACGGTAGACGGTGACTTTGACATAGGTGGAAAGGGCGTTGACAGCCTTGACACCGATACCATGAAGACCGCCGGAGATCTTATAACCGGTCTTATCGTTGAATTTACCGCCGGCATGAAGAATCGTGTAGACGGTTTCGACGGTGCTTAAACCGGTCTGTTTATTGATATCGCAAGGAATACCACGGCCATCATCTTCGACACGGACGCGATTGATTGGATTTTCTGCCGTGCCGGGAAGAAGAGTGACATGGATGTGTTTGCAGTAACCAGCCAAAGCTTCATCGATACCGTTATCGACAGCTTCGCGGACCAGATGGTGAAGACCACGGCTCGAAGTCGTACCGATATACATACCCGGACGCTGACGGACCGCCTCAAGACCCTGAAGAATCTCGATATCGGCACCGGTGTAGTCGTCCTTCGCCTTCATCTTCTTCTCTTCGGTCGCTTCATCGAGAGCGATGTGGTCGACATGCTGCTCTTCGAAGTTTTCTTCGACAGGAGCTTCTTCGACGACCGGTTTCTTTTCTTCTTCCTTCTTTGGTCCGACGTTTTCGTCTTTAGCGACCTTTTCGACCTTCGCCTGCTGCTTTTCGTAGATCTTCTGACGTTCGAGAGCTCTCTTTTCTTCTTCGGTGAGCTCTTCCGGTTTCTTTTCTTCTTCGCTCATTGGTTGTCCTCCTTCTTATGTAGTTGGTTATCTTGACAAAGATAAATCGAATAATTTTCGAATCCTTCCCGTATTCTTGCTCCGGTCAAGAAAATCTGTTCGTCTTGATTTAAACAGGTGAGCAAGTTTTTCGTTCTCGTCTCATCGAGATCGGAAGTGATATCGTCAAGTAGTAATAGAGGCCTTTTCTTCAGTCTCTCGGTGAGAATATCTAGCGAAGCGAGTCTAAGACTTAAGGAAGCCAGTCTGTTTTCTCCTTGGCTTCCATAATCGGCTAAGTCATTCCCTTGTAAGGAACCGACTAAGTCATCCCTGTGTGGGCCTATTACCGTTACCTTACGGATAGATTCGACGGACTGATTGGCTTCAAAACGGGCTAACGCGTTCTTAACATAGCTATCTTGGTCATCGTCTAAGGGGCAAGTGGTTTTATACGTCAGCGTGAATTTCTTCTCGTCTGAGCCGAATAAACGATGATAGTAGTCTCCTCCCTTTTGACTCAGGGTCTTTATCAGCTCTTTTCGTTCCATGACGATTCGGTAGGAGAGATTGATGAGCTGGTTTCGCAGGACTTTGATGATATCGGGGTCGTAATCCTGTTGGAGAGCACTGTTTCTCTCTTTGAGGAGCTTCTTATACCTTGCTAGGGCATAGAGATAACTCGGGGAGAGCTGACTCAAGGTCTCATCCAGGAATTTCCGTCTTCCTTCCGGTTCGGCCCGGAAGAAGAAGACAAGCGAGGGTTCATAATAGACCGCAATCAGCTTTCCTAAGATTTTCGATACGCTTTTGACCTTTTCATCATCGAGAGCAAAGATCTTGTAATCTGGGCCTAAGACGCAGGAGACCGAATGGTCTTTGTTATCTTCTTCGCTGTAGTAGGTCAGATAGAGAGAGGCTTCTTTCTCTCCCTTCTGAATCAGATCTACGGCTTCGGCTTTGCGGAAGCTCCGTCCTAAGGTGAGAAAGTATATTGCTTCGAGAATGTTTGTCTTACCGACTCCGTTCTCTCCGGTGAGATAGATTCTCTCTTTTCCAAAATTTGCTTCGAGATGAGAATAGTTCCGATAGTGGTTGAGGATTAGGGATTTGACGTACATATCGTGTAAGAAACCCCATCGATCGACACCACATCTTTATCCCGGAGCTTTTTCCCTCTCCGGATTTCCTTTTCTCCGTTGAAGGTGATTTCATGGGTGACAAGGAAGGCTTTTTCTTCTCCTCCGGTGGAGACTAGATCTAGGAATTTCAGAAGCTGACCAAGAGTGATATATTCGCCTTGAATGAGAATCTGATTACCGTTCTTTTTCATCGCTGTTTCTCCTTTTATCTATAGAGAACATAAACATTAATTATTATATATAAATATATACTTATTTGGAAGCTTTTTCGGCTCTTTAAAAGTCTCGGATTCAACCCGTTTTCCAAGAACTATTCAAAAGAAGAAAAAAGCATTCAAAAAGCCTCTCTCCGAAGCAGGTGAAGAGAGGCTTTTAACTCAATATTTCTGAGGCAGTAAACCGGATTGATAAGCGTGTAGTAAGTCGGTCAGATCTTCAATTTGGGAACGGAGTTCTACCCCCTTATCCGTATCCTTTACACGGATACGCACCGGTGCTCTTTCCGTGATACGGATCAGAGGGGTGTTTTCCTCTCCTTTCACAAAGCCTTTGTGTTCTGCTAAGGCGATGTAATGGGAAGAAGAAATCAACGTATAACCGGCAATGCCCGTCTTGCTGTGGTAGGCTTTGGATAAGCCACCATCAATGACATAGTATTTGCCGTTTGCTTTCAAAGGAGACTCTCCGGCTTTGACCTTGACCGGAACGTGTCCGTTGATGACATGACCTGTCTTCAGAGATAAAGAGAACTCTTCTAAAATCTTATCGATAGTCTCTTCTTTCTCTACTAAGGAATAATACGGATTCATAATTTCCTTCTTGACGTCTTTATCGTCTAAGAAGCAGCTTTCAAAAGTTGCCATCTTTGCTTTACCAAACAAAGGTGAAAGCGGACCGACCCACAGATACCATAAGAGATCAATGTCTTTGGTATCCCTCGTGAAATAGGCACCACAGATCTTCTTATCGAAGTAATCCATCAGTTTCTTACCGGAGACTTTTCCTTCGTCGGTATCTAATGACAAGAAGTTTCCGTCTTTATCCATCGGGATGCAGCCATGATAAAGAAGGTTCCCGTTATAGACGCGGTACATCGATCCTCTCTGCATCAGGAAAGCCATATGCTCATGTAACTTCTGCGAATGAGTGAAAGAATAAACCAGCGAAGCAAGAATGTTTTCTTCTTCCGGAGTCTCCTTATAGGGATCGTTAGGATCGATGGTCGGGAAGAGAGTGCTCTTCAGCGGATAGATTTTGCCACCGATAGTGACTGTCTTCTTTTCATAGTCGATATAGTTGAGTAAGAGCCTATCTTCGAGATGATATTCCGGATGACGGAGAATCGTCTTTCCTTCCTCTTTGAGCATGAGGATAGTGATAGCCTTATTCATCTTCGCAACCAATTGCGGGTTGACGTAATCGGAAACGTTCTGATCGAGGATATGAGGATAGAAGAGAGTACAAGGATCGTCTTTATAGATTTCACTGGCGAACATGGAGAAAGGACGGAGGTTGATACCATAGCCATCCTCAAGAACATCAAAGGAGTTGTAAGAAGTAGCAATACGGACAACGGAACAGATAAGAGCTTTGTTTCCTAACGAAGCTCCTAACCATTCAATATCATGGTTTCCCCATTCGATATCGACATCCTTAAAGCTCATCAGTTCATCCATGATCTTATCCGGATGGGGGCCTCTATCGAAGATGTCTCCTAAGATATGAAGCTGATCGATAGCGAGTACCTGAATCAGATTGCAAAGAGCGATGATGAAATCTTCGCCCTGGTCGATATCGACGATCGCATTGAGAATCTCTTTGTGATAATCCTTCTTATTGGAATCGTTGACATCGGTATGAAGGAGTTCATCGATAGCATAGGCATAGTTGACCGGCATCTTCTTACGGACTTTGGAACGGGTGTATTTCAGACCGAGTTCTTTCGCGATAGAGACAAGACGGTTCAGAGTGAGAATCTGAAATTCTCTGGTGAAAGAACCGTCTTTCTTCCGCTTGCGGAGAATCTCATCCGGATAGCAGATCAGATTTGCTAAGAAAAGCTGTTCTTCTTCACTGACCAAAGAACCGAAAATCTCATCGATCTTGGCACGGATTTCACCGGATGCGGAACGGAGCAGAAAATGGAAGGCTTCGTATTCTCCATGCAGATCCGAGAAGAAATACTCGGTTCCTTTCGGAAGAGCTAGAATCGCCCTTAAATTGATGATTTCGGCTCCACAGACCTGTTCGTTCGGAAAATCCTTGGCTAATAGTTTTAGATAATGGAGATCGTTCATTCTGTTTTCCTTTTTTTTCTGACAATGATTTTAGCATACCAAAGCTCTTTGCTCTTAGTTCGGAAGCACAAGGAAACAGCGAAAAAAGGAAACTTATTCCTACTTTTCTTTCTCTTTTTATCAAAAACAGACTTCTCATCTATCTATCGTTGAAAAATGTAAAAGTTGTATAATCACAAAGTATGAACGATAACCGTAAAACACCTGCAGAAATTGAAGAAATCAAAAAAGAGCTGTTAGAGGAAAAGAGCTTTGAAAAGCTCTCCTCTTTCTATTCTCTCTTTTCCGATCAGACAAGACTTACCTTGATTGCTCTATTAGCAAGACAGGAACTCTGTGTCAATGATATCGCTGCTATCCTCTCGATGTCTCAGTCCCGTGTTTCTCATCAGCTAGCTATCCTTCGTAAGCATGATATCGTCACCTATTACCGCAAAGGAAAACAGGTTCTCTATACCCTTACCGATAACCACATCAAAGATATCTTCTCGACCGGATTAGAGCACATCTCTGAACAGGACGAAGACATTTATCAGGACAAGAAAAAGAAGGGATACTGAGGTATTCTAAAAAAACAGCCGTGCCAATTTTTGGTTCAGGTTGTTTTTAATTCTTAGCAGTATCCTATGTTTACCTAGATAAAGAAAACGGATTCATAAAAAATCTTTGTATTCTTTATTTAAATCCAAAGCAGGCCCCTGATCTGGGGCCTGTTTTGGTACAAGAGATTTAAAGAAATTTCTAAAAGCAACTTCTAATTCGTAGCCAGAACACTTTCTTCTTTCTGGCTTTTGCTGGATGAACCGTTCTCTTTCTTTTTCTTCGAAGCAACATACTTCGGCTTATAGAGAAGAGGAGTCATAGCGATCAGCACGCAGAGAAGAAGAATACCGGTATCGGAGAAACCTGAGACGACCATCGCCCACGGACCTAAGGCACCCGAGAGAACAAGAACTAAGAACATGACTTTCATCAGCAGAGCAAAGGTGATCGTGACATAGACAATTCGCATCGTTTGGTCAGCTAAACGTTTGGCTTCGGCCACTTTCTTTAAGTCATCATCCATGACGACAATATCGCTGGCTTCAATGGCAGCATCGCTTCCTAAGGCACCCATCGCTAAGCCGACATCGGCGGCTAAGAGAGCCGGGGAATCGTTGATACCATCGCCGACATAACAGATTTTCGCGCCTTCTTTTTTCTTCTTTTCCAGAGCAGCGAGTTTTTCTTCCGGAAGCAGTTCTCCATAGGTGAGATCCGCATCGATTTCTTTTCCGACTCTTTCGACGATCTTCTTATCGTCTCCGGAGAGGATGATGTTCGCCTTTGAACCGTTCTCTTTAAGAGCACGGAGCGTATCTTTGGCTTCGGGTTTAACTTCATCACGGACAACAAAGGAAGCAAGATAAGCTTTGTTTGCTTCTCCGAGATAGAGAACCTTGAACGGAGTCTCTTCTTCCTTGAATTCCGGAATACCGTTATCGAGAAGGAATTTCTTTGTGCCGATCAGATATTCTTTTCCATCGATTTTTCCTTTGATTCCGTATCCGGTGACATTTTCAAAGTCACTGACTTCTTTTAAGGGTGCTTTGTTTGCTGCCCCGATAGCTTTTGCTAAGGGATGAGTGGATTTCGCTTCTAAGGAAGCGGCAATCTGCAGCATATCTTCGGAAGGATGATTCTCTAAGACGAAGTTTCCTTTGGTTAAGGTACCGGTCTTATCGAAGACAAAGGTGTTGCTCTTGGCAAGATTTTCTAAGGACACCGAACCTTTGATGAGAACACCGAGCTTCGATCCTGCTCCAATACCGGAGAAGAAAACAAGCGGAACACCGATAACCAGAGCACAAGGACAGGCAATCAATAAGACAGAAGCGGCTTTATAAAGCCAATCTCTTCCACCGTTTACCCAATCCCAACCGGATAAACCATAACCGAGAAGGAAGACGATAAGAGCGATAACCATAACAGCAGGAGTGTAGATCTTAGCAAAACGGGAGATGAACTTTTCGGTCTTGGCTTTCTTGGCCTGCTCATTCTTAACAAGATCAAGAATCTTCGCTAAGGTCGAATCCGAATAAGCTTTACTGGTCTTTATCAATAATACGGAAGAAAGGTTGACACTACCGGAATAGATCTCTTCTCCTTCTTTGACATCGCGAGGTAAGGATTCTCCGTTGAGAGAAGAAAGATCTAAGGAGGATTTTCCTTTGACAATCACACCATCGATCGGAATCTTTTCCCCAGGACGGATTTCAAGAAGAGAGCCGACAGGAATCTCTTCCGGATCTTTATCCACGAACGTGCCATCTGCCTGTTGGAGATGAGCGTAAAGCGGCATATTGTTGATCAACTTTGCAATCGAAGCTTTGGATTTATCGGTAGCAAAGTCTTCTAACATCTCTCCGACTAAAGCAAAGAGAAGAACAAAGAGAGCTTCCGGGAATTCGCCGATACCATAAGCCGAAGCAGTAGCGACGATCATCAAGGTAGATTCGTTGAAGATGTTTCCTTCTTTCAGTTCTCCGATACCATCTTTCATGGCAAAGAAGAGCAGAGGAAAATAACCGATGGTATAGAAGAGGAAAGCGATAAAAGCATAAGAAGAATAGAAACCAGGATCGGAGAACATCTCCCACGAGATTTCTCCATAGGTGGCATCTAACTTCTGAAGAACAATCGCAATAAGGAGGAAGGCGGTTCCTACTATCAGAAGAACAAGGCTTTTGATTTTCTCACCCTTCTCTTCGGATTCTTCGGATTCTTCAGTTTCACAGGCTTTGCAGGACATAAGAATCTCCTTTCATATGACTAACTACTCATATGATAGAATGCTCATATATAAGATTCAATCTTTTTCGTATGGAATACTCAAAAAAGTTTTGACTGCAAAAGTCGCGGGCTGTTTCTTTATATATATAAATAGGAAAGGGGAACGCTAAATTACCTTAGGCTTGAAGAACAAAATATAAAGAAAACACTTCTTAGATGAGCCTGGCTATTCCAAAGGGAAACTAAGCAAAAGCAAAGCCATTTTGAAATAGCGATAGATTTTCTCCGTTCCTTCTAATTTCTCCGAAAAATGAGCGTTTTTGGAAACTATAATTTTTTAATAGTTTCCGTGTTACAGGCCAAATTAAGAAATGCACAGAAAGTGAATTGCTGATATTTTGCCGATGTTCCTAAGCGTTTTTCTGATTTTGAATAGTTGAGTTTTCATTAACCAGTTATTACAATAGGGAAGCCTTCATTCTTCGTGGAAGAGGGCGTAAAGCAAACGGGATTTTTTTGGAATTGGGATTTGAGAGAACTTCTCTTATTTGAGTTGGTCCTCTTTACCTGATCTATTATCCTTTCTATTTTTGCAAAGCCTTAGAATAACGAACTACTTTTCTTCTTCGGAAAGGTAGTTTTTCTGTCTTATGGTTCGGAATTGGTAGGGTAACCTACCCTTTTTCTTTTTCTCTTTTGTTTTCTCAACACAAGATAGTTTTTGTGCTTCCTGAATTTCCGCTTTTAAGGGCTTTCTTTTGGTTTATAATAACAGCCGGAGAACTTTTACCAAATTGGAGGATGTTATGGAAAAAGAGAAATTCTCATTCAAGTCCGTCGATGGTAATACCGCGGCAGCTTTAGGCTCCTACAAGTTCACTGAAGTTGCGGCGATCTACCCCATCACTCCGTCCAGCCCTATGGCGGAGCATGTCGATGAGTATGCTGCTGCCGGTATGAAGAACGTCTTCGGCGATACAGTCAAGGTTATGGAGATGCAGTCGGAAGCTGGTGCTTCCGGTGCGGTCCACGGTGCTGCTCAGGGTGGTGCCTTAGCAACGACTTATACCGCTTCGCAGGGTCTTCTTCTGATGATTCCGAACGTTTATAAGTGGGTCGGCGAGGAACTTCCGATTGTCATGCATGTCGCTGCCCGTTCGTTAGCTTCCCGTTCGCTTTCTATTTTCGGCGATCATGGCGATGTCTATGCTCTTCGTCAGACCGGTGCTGCGATGATCTGCTCGCAGTCCGTTCAGGATGTTGCCGATCTTGCCCCGTTAGCGCATCTTGTCGCTATCAAGGGTTCGACTCCGGTCATCCACTTCTTCGATGGCTTCCGTACTTCTCACGAAATCCAGAACGTTGAGTTCGTCAACGATGATTTCTGGGCTTCTTTACTCGATAAGGAAGCGGTTGCCAACTTCAAGAAGAGAGCTCTTAACCCGCATGGACATGCGGTCACCAGAGGCGGTGCGGAAAACGACGATATCACTTTCCAGGGCCGTGAAGCTCAGAACATCCACGAAGCGAAGATTGTCGATGTCGCTTGCGAATACTTCCAGAAGGTCAGTGATGCTACTGGCAGAACCTATGCTCCATTCGTCTATGTCGGCGATCCGGAAGCGGAGAGAGTCATCATCGCGATGGGTTCGGTCACCGAAACGGCTACCGAGGTCGTCGAAGATATGAATTCCCGTGGCGAGAAGGTCGGTCTTGTCAAGGTCTACCTCTATCGTCCGTTCTCTGCGAAGCATTTACTCGCTGTTTTACCGAAGTCCGTCAAGACCATCGCGGTCTTAGATAGAACCAAGGAGCCTGGCTCCGTCGGCGAACCGTTATATCTCGATGTTCTTGCTGCTCTTGAACAGAACGGCAGAACCGATATCAAGGTTATCGGTGGCCGTTATGGTGTCTCCTCTAAGGATACTGGCCCGAAGCATGTCAAGGCTGTCTATGACTTCCTTGCTGCGAAGACCAATTGGACCGGCTTCACGGTCGGTATCGAGGATGATGTCACCAACCTTTCGATCCCGGTTGATGAAAACTACATCATCAAGCACGACTATACTTCCTGCCTCTTCTGGGGCTTAGGATCCGATGGTACCGTCGGTGCTAACAAGTCTTCCGTCAAGATCATCGGTGATGAGACCCATCAGTATGCGCAGGCTTATTTCGCCTACGATTCCCGTAAGTCCGGCGGTGTCACCCGCTCGCACTTACGTTTCGGTCACACTCCGATTCATTCGACTTACTATGTTGAGAACGCCGACTTCATCTCCTGCTCTTTGGATTCCTATATCTTCAAGTTCGACCTTATCGGCAACCTCAGAGATGGCGGAACCTTCCTTCTCAACACCAATATGAGCGATGAAGAACTCGTCAAGGCTATGCCTAACCGCATGAAGAAGCAGTTAGCCACCAAGCATGCGAAGTTCTATGTCATCGATGCGAACAAGATCGCTCTCTCCATCGGTATGGGTCGTCATACCAACACCATCCTCCAGTCTGCGTTCTTCTATCTCAACCCGCAGATCATGCCGTATGAAGAAGCCAATAAGTGGATGAAGATCTTCGCCCAGAAGACTTATGCCAAGAAGGGTGATGATATTGTCCAGATGAACTACAAGGCCATCGATTCCGGTACCGAAGGCTTACGTCAGATCTCGGTCGATCCTGCTTGGGCGGATCTTCCGGTCAATTCGATGATCAAGCCGACCGGCGATGACTATTGGGATAACTATGTTGCGGTTATCGGCGCTCTCGATGGCTACAATCTCCCTGTCTCTACTTTCCGTAAGTGGGAACTCGAAGATGGCACCATGGAAGAGAACATCACTCTCAAAGAGAAGAGAGCTATTGCCGACCGTGTCCCTGTCTGGGATAGAAATAACTGCATCCAGTGCAACCAGTGCGCCTTCGTCTGCCCGCATGCGACGATCCGTCCGGTTCTTTTAACCGATGAAGAGATCGCTAAGCTTCCGGAAGACGAACGTGAAGATGTTTTACCGGCATTAGGTGGACCGAATGTCAAGGGACTCAAGTTCCGTATCCAGGTCAACCCGATGGATTGCGTCGGCTGCTCGCTCTGCGTCAACCAGTGCCCGGGCAAGATGACTCCGAAGAAGGATGAAAACGGCGCCATCGTCAAAGATGAGAACGGCAAGCCGGTCATGGAAGCCCACAAGGCTCTCAAGATGGTCGATGCCAAGTCTCAGTACAAGCATCAGGAAGCTGCGGATTACCTCTACAGCCTTGAACCGAAGACCGGTTATTATCCGGCTGGAACGGTCAAGGAAGTCGCTTTCTATAAGCCGTATCAGGAAGTCTCCGGCGCCTGCGCAGGCTGCGGTGAGACTCCGTACTATCGTCTTGTCACTCAGCTCTTCGGTCCGGATATGTTAGTTGCTAACGCGACTGGCTGCTCTTCGATTTACAACGGTTCCACTCCGCTTTCTCCGTTCGTCAACAACAAGAACGGTGAAGGTGTCGCTTGGGCTAACTCGCTCTTCGAAGATAATGCTGAATACGGCTATGGTATGAGACTTGCGACCGATTACAAGCTCTATCGTATCTGCCAGATCATCACGCAGAACGAGAAGGATGTTGAACCGGAACTCAAGGAAGTCTTAGACGATTATGTCGCTCACATCAAGGATAGAAAGCACGTTCGTACGATCCTTCCGAAGATGCTCGCCTTAATCGAAGCTTCTAAGAACGAAGGCATCAAGGCCTTACTTCCGATGAGAAATGACTTACTCGATAAGTCTGTCTGGATCGTCGGTGGTGATGGGTGGGCTTACGATATCGGCTTCGGCGGACTCGATCATGTCATCGCCAGCGAAGACGATGTCAACATCTTGGTTCTTGATACCGAGGTCTATTCCAACACCGGTGGTCAGGCTTCCAAGTCCTCTCAGACCGGTCAGATCGCTAAGTTCGCTGCTTCCGGTAAGAAGACTGCGAAGAAGAACCTCGGCTTGATCGCTATGGCTTACGATCACGTCTATGTCGCTTCTATCTCCTTAGGCGCTAACCCGTCGATGGCGATCAAAGCGATTCAGGAAGCGGAATCCTATAATGGTCCGTCTCTCATCATGTGCTATTGCCCGTGCCAGGAACAGGGTATCAAGGGCGGTTTAGGTAACGCCATGGCTCAGGAGAGATTAGCCGTCGAGTGCGGTTACTTCCTCACCTACACCTTCGATCCGAGACTTGCCGCTAAGGGCGAGACTCCGCTCAAGATGTATGGTAAGACCCCTGACTTCACCAAGATCAAGGACTTCTTACTCACTTCGAGCCGTTATTCGCAGCTTCCGAGAGTCAATCCGGAGCATGCGGAAGAACTCTTCGCTAAGAACGCCAAGTATGCAGAACGTCGTTATCACGACATTCTCCGCTATGGCGGATTAGAGAAGTAATCTTCTCCAAGTAGAAATCAGCAGAGAGAGGTAACCTAACCGTTCTTCTCTCTGCTTTTTTGATGGTTTGGAAAGCCGAATGCACAAGAAGGCACAAAAAATATTACGAATTTGAATTGCTAAAAAGCCCATAGATATCGAGTGATTTACGAATTATAGATCCCTTCCGCTTCCGAAGGGTTGACTAGCAAGGAAAAAATCTCCGGATTCTTTGTTTCCAGAGATTTTCTTCCTGGTTCTTAGAGAAGATTACTTCTTATCTTCTTCGGTAAGAACGTAATTTCTTTTCTTACTCAGCGGAGCTAAACGTATTTTTCCTTCTTCTTTTAAGGTGCGTAGGAAGAGGGTGGCTTTTGACTCACGGAAGCCGAAAAGTTTACAGATATCTTTTCTGGTGAAAGAAGAGGTATTGAAAGCTTCTTTCATCTTCAGAAGCATCTTCTCTTCTTCTCCCATTTCCTCTTCGGGTATCTTGTTATTTTCTTCTGTTTCTTTTTTTATCAGAGGTAAAGTAAGAATTGTTCTATCCGGGGACACTTTTTCTTCGAGAGTAAGATTCGGTAAACGGTATTTCTTCAGAGCTTCTTCCATCAAAGGGAAACCGGAACCTGCCCGTTCTCCGTAATTGAGAAAAGAAAGAAGCTTCTGAACAACGGCATTTCTCGGATCGGAATGACCGCCTTCTAACACTTCTTCTTTAGGAAGGCGGAGAAGACCTGGATTTTCGATGACGATTTCATCCGGATAATGGCGGATAATTAGCCCCTGCGAATAAGCAAAATCGGCATTGCAGATGGCATTGACAACACCTTCTCTGATAGCCCGGAAAAGAAGAGCATCATCTTCTCTTTCAGCACTGCCTTCTTTCCAAGCAAAAGTATCTTTGGAATTCATTCGGATATGTTGAAGAGAAAGGCTGAGGAAATCAAAGAGATTTCCGCTCCAATAGCCGGAAGTGGAATAAACACGGTCGGAATATTTGGTAACCAGATCATGCGAAAGGCTATAGGTATAGTCGAGGAAATAGTAAGGGAAGCGGGATTCGATTTCCTCTTCCCTTCCAAAGAAGAGAAGGCCTTCCTTCGTAAGACCGATAGAGTCTTTTTCTCTTTTTGCAGCACCGATACGAAGGAGAAAATCTTCTTTTTCTAAAGATAAGAAAGGATGACCAGGACGACTGTTCTGGAATTGCTGTCGATAAGAAACATAGCTTTCTTCCTGTAGAGCAGAAAGCGGAGCTATTAGCTTTGCATCGTTATCGTCCAGACTATCGGCTATCAGAGCTTTTACTTCTGGCTCTGGGCAAAGATAATCTCCATCCCGATTTCTCTTATAGGTCCCACGGAAAGGATTTCCATTGATATATACCGGCTTAAAATGTCTTTCCGCTTGAGGAACATGGATGGTGATAAGAGTGTAGTCCCCTTCTTTTATCACTTTGACGTCGTCTTCCTTGAGAAGATTGACAGAGACTTTCTTAGGGTCGTTCAGTAAATTAAAGAAATCTTTTAAAATCTTATCGGGATCTTCGATCTTGACCGGCGTAAAAGAACCATCTGCTTTTTCTTTTACTCCTAAAAAGATCACACCGCCAAAGGTGTTAGCAAAAGCGGAATAGGTGTCCCAAAGATTTGGTAGACCTTTTACTGCTTGCTTTGCTTCTATTTGACGTTAATTCCCGAATAATTCTATCTACATCGATTTCCTAAATTCCCCAAAACATTCGTGTTTATGGGAATTTTTGTTTGCCTTGCATTTCCGATTGGCATATAATGTAGATATAATAATTGGTATAT
>Ga0256406_1002118_pt1 | contig 29371 bp, 47 predicted proteins | sample RumenRJG_03DNA_FD_185986 | JGI IMG/M metagenome (GOLD analysis project Ga0256406, IMG submission 185986) | Bovine rumen microbial communities from Lethbridge, Alberta, Canada - RJG_03 | ecosystem: Host-associated > Mammals > Digestive system > Stomach > Rumen | place: Canada: Alberta | collected... | reverse complement strand
ATGTAAGATATTACCACAGAACGCATAAAACAAAGCCTTGCACGAACGTTGAATTTTCAGCGTTTGCAAGGCTTTTAAGAATGGTGCCCCAGAGGCGATTCGAACACCCGACGCACGGTTTAGGAAAGCGCGGCAGAATCGCTATTTTTCAACGATATCGTCCGTGGGTACGACACCAGGTACGACAGTACCGATTTTTTCGGCGGTTTTTATCAAGTCACTTTGATCGAAGTTGGTGTAAATATTTGCGGTAAGCGCAATGTCTGAATGCCCCATGAGCCTTTGCGCTATGCGAATATCGATTCCCTCGCGGGCAAGATTGGTGCAAAACTCATGACGAAAGCAGTACGGGACCAGATCGGGAGCCAGGGGATATGGTGGAACTAATTGGTTCCGGTAAGTTTTGCATCCCATTTGAATATTGAGATGGTACTTAAATCCTTTCCACAGTCTATCCATATTCGTGATCCGGTTACCTTTCCGGTTCTGGGCGATATACTCCACCCGCGGAGTGTCTTTGATGAGCGCGTAAAGGAATTCCGGAATAGGCACGAGCCGATCGGACAGCGGGGTTTTTGTCCCTCGTATATGCAGCATCGGATGGCCTTCGGATATAGTGATGTCCATACCTTTGCACTCAGCAGCTTCGGAAGGACGGCAGCCACATCCGAGCATCAGAAGGTAAAGGTACCACCGCCGATCAGTAGACGCGAGAGAAATTACCTGCTCACGCTCATATGCTGTGAGCGCTCTGCGGGACTTGACGCGCTTTGCTTTAGGCTTGGCCAGATGGACAGTCGGATCGGATGCGATAAGACCGTTGGCCAAAGCATGTTTGAAGAGGAACTTCAAAGCCTGGTAAACCTCGTTGATTTGCGTATGACTTTTGCCGGCCTGACTGTTCATGATGCTCTGGCAGTGCATAGGAGTGATGCGTTTTAAAGGAAGATCGCCGAGTTCGGTTAAGATGCACCTTTTTACTCGGTTAATATATTTTTTTCGAGTGACATCGCTCTGATCAGACTTATATGCTTCGATGCACTTTTCTGCCCAGTTGGCCAGAGTGGTGTCGCCGCTGACCACACGAGAGCCTGACTCCAGGGCTGCGATCTTCTTCTGAATTTTCCTTCCAAGTTCAATTTGCGTATCGGCATAGACGTGATATCGTTTGCCGTTGTATGTAAAGGTTTTTTCATGTTTATATTTCTTAGACATAATAAGAATCCTTTAATCAATCACCTACGCGCCTTCCACCAGCGCATCCTCGTTAGTTTTTATATATCTTCCGGAGGCGACAAGGTCGTCGGCATAAGTGAGAAGGCGTTCGCGGCCTTCTTCGTTGAGCTGGCGGAAGCTGCTGACGATTTGCTGCTCACCGTCAGTAAGCGAGCTGTCTGAAGAGGGAGCGCCAGCGTCGTCAGACAGGCCCATAAGGTATTCAATGGGAACACCGAATATGTTAGCCAATTTTTCTAGCGATTTTTGTTTTGGGAAATACCTACCAGAAAGATAAGAGCTAAGTGATCCTTTGTTTATATTAGTCTGTTTACAAATATCTGATTGAGTGAGTCCGGAGCTTTCAAATAACTTGCGTAATCGCATTGTCCTTATATCCATGAAGTACCTCCATTCCTAATGCGTTAATTATACTTTAATGTATTTAGAAAATCAAATAATAATTTTAGTAAACTAAAAAAACATATTGACAGAGGCAGAGTTGAATGATAGAATTTAGAATTAACTAAACAATGTTGAAGAGGGCCGAGCGCTCTGAAGAGGGAGGTGAGAAGATGGAAAAAAGATACAACAGCAACGAAGAAGTCAAGGATGAACTCATTGAGGTGCTGATGAATTATCTAAAAGAAGTAACGGACACGGAGCATCCGGCCTGTGAGGCGGCTGTGTGCACCGTGCCCGAGATTGCAAAAGCGATTACGAATCTTCTTTATCCGCAATAGCCAAAATAGCCTTGTAGATTTCGGTAAACATTTCACCGATTTCTTTACCGGAAGCGGCATTAGGGGCGGTTGAGGCGTCTGCAGAAAGTTTGGCGATCGTGATGTCTTTCGCGAAATTTAGAGATCTGAGCTCTGCGTCAGATAGTTTCATAAAAAATCTCCTTTCATAATACTCGGGCATGGCAGTGCCCTGTAAGGAGATTATAACACGCTAAAGAGGGAGGTGAGAAGATGATTAAATCAGATGTTACGGCAGCACTGAGAAAAGCCGCCGGAGGAGCGGAATTTATATCGCAAAAGGAAATCAGGCAGTGCCTGGGATACAGCGACAAAGCAAAAGTACGGGAAATCGTACATGGAATTACCGGGATCGGGAATCGGTATTACATTCCAGATGTGGCAGAAAGGATCATGCAGGAAGTGAGATGAAGAAGAAACTTTTATACAACGGCTGGAAGGAAAAGCCGGAGCGTTTCTGCTACTACTGCGGACGGCCGTATGCCGAGAGGCACGAGGTTTTCCCCGGTCCGAACCGGCAGATCAGTATCCGGAACAAGTTTCAAATCGACTTGTGCCCGGAGCATCACCGGGAAATCCAGGCGAACTGCACGGAATGGGCTAAAAGAGAGAATGCCCGCTGGAAGCAGCATTTCGAGAAAAAGTACATCCGGGAGCAGATGGACGCCGGAGTGAGCCTGCAGCAGGCTGTCAGGGAGTGGATGGCGCTGATCGGCCGCAACTATTGCGATGAGATCACGCCGGAATAGGAGAAAAGCGATGAAGCGGCCGAGAAAAAAATCCGCCGCCGAGGAAGAAAACGAGCGGCTGGAGTACGAAGGAATCTGCGCGAAGATAGACCGCGCACTCATTGGCAGAAAGCATCAGCCGGAGGCGGCGGTGATCCAGACACAGAAAAAGAAAGCGAGGAAGTCATGGGAGAAATAAATGTGCTTGTAGGCCTTACAGGAGAGGAATACGACAAGCTGGCGGACTTGACGGAGCTGTACGCGCATGAGACGGATCAGGACACGATCAAGTGGATGATCCGGACGCTGCACGAGACGATGTTTGGAACGGAGGAAAAAAGATGGCGAGAATGATGACAGGATTCTGCGCGGTATGCGGAACAGGGCAGACGATGCAAGCAGAGACGCAGGAGGAGGCGGACCGCAAGGCCACGGAAACTTGTAAGTGCCCGGAGGGAAAGCCGGAGCGGATACGGTGGGAGTTTCGGCGGAAGATCAGAGACAGCGCGGCTGAATACAAAGAAAAAGAAATTACTCCTCTGGACGATGAGACCGTCCGGATCGTGCTGGAGCTGGCAGATCTCGTGATCGCCGGCAGACTCAATGTGGCCACCATCACATGGGAAGAACAGGAAATCGAAATCAAGAGAACAGCAAGCGGATTGAAATTCAGCCGCAAGAAGAGATTGGAGGTCACCATTGAGTGTAAAACTGACGAATGAGGCGATGAAGGCCTACATGGGGAAGAGACACTTTGTTGAAAAGTTGTCCGATCTCTTCCGTGAAGAAGAGATCATGAACGTGAAAAAGATGGAGTACGCGCCGGTGCTGGCCGGAGAAATGGAAGTGATCAGTGAGAAAGTCACGGTGACTTTCCGCAACGGCTTCGGGACGGAAATTGATGTGACTGCTGACAGCAAGCTGGCCATCCTGCGGGACGTGCTCCGGAGGCTGTCAAGATGAGATGCCCAAAGTGCGGAAAGTCGGACGCCAGGGAATGGCGTCAGTGCCCGGAGCACGGCGGAGCGCCTGTGTGTGTGCACTGCTGCGAAGCGTGCCCGTATTATGATCCGGATGGACGGAGCATATACACCTGCCGATACTGGTTGGTCAAAAAACGGGAGATAAGAGATCAGGCGATGATCCGGAAGCTCCGGGAGATGCTGGGAGGAGAAGAAGATGAAGCAGAAAATTGAAGATATCGTGGTCGGCCTGATCGTGGCCGGAATCATCATCGGGAGCCTGCTGGCTGTGAGCGCCGTGGAGTTTGCCGGCGTTGCCGCAGGACTGTAAGAAAGGAGAGAGCAATGTCGCAGAAAACAGATAAAGCCATCGAAAAGATGACAAAAGAATGTGAAAATCATGGGCACCTTGTGCCATTTGAAGAATATCTGACCAGCATCTGCACGACAGATACTGTCGCAGACAAGATTTTGGAAGAGAAAAAGACCTTGCAGGGAGCATTCGACGCCATGAAAAAGGTGGCGATGAAGCGGAAAGTGGGAAACTGTGCATATATCCCGCCGGAAGAAGGATTTGAGATCATCCGGGACTACTTCGAGATCACCGATGCAGACCTGAAGGAAGCACGGCCGAGAGACGGAAGTGTGCTCGACATCACGGATCTGCTGTAGGAGGTGGCTGTGATGGAAGACACGAGACCATATAAGATTCCGCGGCCGAAGGGCCTGGAAAAATATATCCTGGAGAACTGCCAGGACATCAATTACATCTTCTTTTCCCAGAAGGAAGACTGGTGGGAGTGCACCCGCTGCGGCCACCGGGGGAAACTGCGCGGGAGCGAAATCATCCCGGTGCACACGCCGCAGGGAGAAGAAAGGAAGGTGAAGACCTGGTGCCCGAACTGCGGCGCCGAAGTGACGCAGAAGGACGTGAGATATGGTCGCAAGAAGCTGACGGATCGCGGACGGATCATCTGGACGAGAGGGATCAAGTCAGTGACATTCGTGAATGTTGACATCTTCACAATCGATTATACCGTGCTCCCGCCCAAAGTCCGCATCGGGCCGGACTCGCAAATCAGAATATCGGGGAAATCTCAGGAACGCTGGGATTTTGAAAAATGGCATGGGCGGACGCACTGGTATTGCGTTAAAACCATCAATCTCAGGGTTAAACCGTCGAACATGTGGGGATGGTCAAAATATCACGATCATATTTATCATGACGATATCAGGAACATGGATGTTGGGATTGATTTGCAATATGCAGAACCGGACAAATTCTGGCGCAGAGTGGCCATGTTTGATGAGAGTGAGATAGCAAGGCAGACGATCCGATACATGTCGGATGATGAGAGTGAGATAGCAAGGCAGACGATCCGATACATGTCGGATTTTGTGAAATATCCGGGAATTGAAGTCCTGGAAAAAAGCGGCTTCGAGAGACTCGTGATGGAGCGTGTGATTGACGGGACGAAGACGCGGACGGTGAATTTGAGGTCGAAGGATCTGAGAAAGATCCTTAAGTGCGACCGTAGCGAACTGCGGGAGCTGCGGCAGGAGAAGGTGAACGCTTACTTCATGGAAAACTGGAACAGATGGAAGAAGCGCGCCCCGTGGGTGAGGCCGTCAGATGTAAGAGAACTCACGAAGATGGACTGCTGCAGCAATCAAGGGATGGACTTGATCAAAGAGCGTGCGGACATCTCAAAGGTTGCGAAGCGGCTGCTGGAAGAGCGGAGAGCGACGGACGACGACATCACTTTCGGGGATTATGCCGACTACCTAGAAGCGGCCGAAGCCCTGGGGTGGCGGATGGACAAGAAAACAGTCTATCCGAGAAATTTCCTACAGATGCACGATGAGGCGATGGAAAAGTACGCATTGATCAAAGATAAGGTCGCAGTGGAGAAATTCGCCGCTGCGGAAAAGAGGATCACGACAATGACGGAACCGTGGACGGATGGCCGCCTGCTGATCCGGCCGGCAAAGTCTCCGGCGGAGCTGGGGAAGGAGTCGCGGGTGCTTGGCCATTGCGTAAGGATATACGACAAGAAAGTGGAGCGAGGGGATGCGGCGATCCTATTTATCCGAAAAGTCGAGGATCCGGAAACGCCGTATTTTACACTCGAATTGAACAAGTATTGCGGTATCGTACAGTGCCGGGGGCTGCACAACTGCGCCTATCCGGATGATGTCCAGAAGTTTATAGAAAGCTGGCACGAGTGGCTGCTGAAGCGGATCAGGAAAATGGTAAAAGCAGAAAAGAAGGCGGCAAAAGGAGCCGGAGCACCGGCCGCATAAGGAGGGAGCATGGAAAACATTATAGATGTGAAAGAATACCGTGAGGTAGTGGACCTCACCAGGAAGACCACGGAGGATCTCACTTCCGAGGCAAATGCCCTGTATGCGCAGGCGGAAGCCGTGGCGGGGATCAGTCTCCGGCTGGTAGCAGAATCCGGCCGCCGGCTGTCCGTGATCAAGACGCGAGTAGGCCACGGCGAGTGGGAAGACTGGATGGAAAAGAATCTGAAATTCAGCGCCAAGAAGGCAAATCGGATGATGAAACTGGCCGAAAAAATGTCCGACGAAGACAGCCTGTTTGCAAAAACGACAACGTTGTCGGATTTGGGAATTTCAAGGGTTTGGAAGCTTTTAGCCGCACCGGAAGAAGTGGCCGAAGAGGTCGTGGAAAACGAAAATGTCGCCGAGATGACCGCGAGGGAACTGGAGGCGGAACTGAAAAGAGTCAAAGAGGAAAATGAGGAGCTGCGCGACTCCAATGATGAGATCAGAGAGCAGTTTGAGGAAGCGAAAGCCATGAAGGCGGAGCTTGCGGAAATGAGGAATAGGCTGAAGGAAGTGGAAGAGGCCGCAGAAAAGGGGAAAGAGAATCCGGAAGCAGAGGAAAAGCGGAAAGCCGCAGAGGACGCGCTGGAAAAGAAGAAGCAAGAGCTGGCCAGCCTGAAGGCGGAACTGAAGCAGAAGATCGAGGAGGCGAGGGCCAAGGCGAAAGCCGACGCGGAAAAGGCGAAGGAAAAAGAGACACAGGACGCGGTGGAAGCGGCGAAGAAGGAAGCCGTCGCCGAGGCGGAAAAGGAAAAGAGGCGCCTTGCAGCCGAGCTGGAGGAGGCGAAGGCCGAGAGCCGGAGACTCGAAAAGACAGCGGATCCGCAGGTGGCCGCCTTCAAGGTCAGAGCCGATGCGCTCCAGGAAAGCTTCAACAAGTGCCGGAACTGCATCGATGACGAGCCGGACGAAGAAAGGCAGAAGACCATGAAAGCCGCACTAAAGAAGCTGGTCGGGATCATGGATGGCCAGCTGGAGTAGGAGGAAAAAATGAAAACGAAGAAAGCTTGGAAAATGATTTTACTGATTACATCGATTATGGCAATCGCACTGATCGCCGTCGGATGCAATGAAGCGGATCGAGTGTCGGAGAACGTATCGAAAGAGGCCGACAACTTCAACGTGGTACGACGCGTAGCAGTACTCAACACGATATCCAACAAACCGGTGTTTGAGATGACCGGACGGATGTCAATCAAAACATCCGGAGACAAACTGTACATTATCGTGGAGACGAGCAAAGGAAAATATAAAAAGCACATTGTGGGATTGAACAAGGCGACGACCATGTACGTCGTCGAAGACATTAACGGCACCGGAGTTAGCAAGTATCAGTACACAATCAACTATAACCCGAAGATGATTGTCCCGTACAACTTCAAAAACATTGATTAGGAGGAGCGCGATGAAATATAAAAGTAAGATCGACGATGCCACGGAGTATGAATGCCTTGGAGACATCATCTGCATCAGGAGAGGCGGTGAAGCATGGTCCTTCCCTCTGGACATGCTGCCGGGAAAGAGCGAAAGACTGCGGGAGCCGATCCGCCGGGAGCTGGATGCCGTGGCCGAGGTATATGAAATGATGAGGAAGAAGAAAAAGAAGGGCATCGATCTTGCAGCAGAAGCAGGAAAGCTGCTGGGGATATCATACGGAGAAGTACAGACGAGAAGATTAAAAGGAGAGCTTATCATATGAGCATGAAGAGGAGAATAAAGGTAACATATATTTCCGGCCCGATCAGTGGGATGGAGCGGGAAGAAGCGGAAAGAAGATTCCGGACGGCAGAGAAGATGATCGAAGAGCGCAGAGAGGTGCCGATCAATCCGCTTGGGATCTGCACGAAAGATATGACATATGAAGAGTGCTTGAGAGAAGGTATCATGACGATGCTCCAGAGTGCGGACAAGATATACATGCTCAAAGGATACGAAGAGAGCCCGGGCGCTGACCTGGAGCTGGACGTGGCTGAGATGTGCGGCCTGGAAGTGGAGTACGAGGAGGAGCCGGATGATGACGGAGATGAAATATGAAGTGATCAAAACCCTGAGCATCCTGAGCGAAAACGATCAGGGATATACGAAAAGACTTGTCCTTGTGAAGTGGTTTGACCGGAAGCCGGTGTACGAGTTGAGGACCTTCGATCCGGACGGAGTTCCAAAGAAACGGTGCGGGCTGACGCAGGAAGAGCTGGAGAAGATGATCGCCGCACTGAGCGAATGGAAAGAAAAATAACATTATATATATAGAAATACCGCTTGCCGATGGCAAGCGGTTGGGACTTGATTAGAGTATTAACGATAGAGAAAAATGAGAGTAGTGAGAGAGACGACGGTTGCCGGCCGGATCATCCATCGGAGAGTGGTGGTGCCTTCCGGAAATCACAGACAGAAAAGAAGAGCACGCACCGGGATCACGAGTGAAGCGGTGAAAAAGAATAACATGCGCATCGCAATCTGGAGACTGTGGATGCTGCTTGCGAATAATTTTGACTCGACCGGGAGCCACGTCACTTTGACATACGCAGGGGAAGAGCCGGAGAAAGATCAGGCGGCCGCGGATCGCAAGAAGATGATCGCGAAGCTGCGGAAAGAATTTAAGCGGCAAGGGAAGGACCTGAAGTATGTCATTGTTACTGAGTACAAGAATAAGAGGATCCATCACCACATTGTGATGAACTCGCAGGATGTGGAGCTGGTCACCAGGCTGTGGGGGAAAGGCGGCGTACACTTTACGGCGCTTCGGGAAGAAGGTGACTTTCATGACCTGGCGGAGTATCTGATCAAGGAAACGGAAAAGACTTTCCGGGAATCGGACAGCCAGCATAAACAGAGATATTCTCGCAGCCGCAATCTGATCATGCCGCAGACAAAGAGAGACGAAACCACGCTGAAGGAAATGACGGACGAGCCGGAGCCGATCAGCGGATATTATATTCCTAAAGACAGAGTCAGACGATACGAGCATCCGGTCACAGGCCTGGAACATCTTGAGTATGTTGAGGTGGCGCTGGGCAAGCCGAGGAAATATAAGACATGGCCGCGAGGGAAGGTGGTCAGCACCAAAGAGTATTACCGTGCGACAGAGATTGAGGAGCAGGAGGAGATTGAGCTTTGAGCGAATACCAGAGAAAAGAGAGCAGATACGTTCTGCCGCGTAATTTGTATATGGCAACGCTGTATCAGATACGGGATTACTACAGAATGAAGCAGGAGGCTGAGGCTGCACTGACGGCGTCGCCGGAGCCGCCGGACGGACAGCCCAGGGGAACGGCGATCGGAAACACGGTGGAAAGCGCGGCGATCAGGAGGGAAAAGTATGTGCGCATGGTTAAGATCGTGGATGAGGCGCTGGAAGAGATTCCCGAGGAGTACCGCAGAGGAGTGTGGCGAAACATCATGAGCGGAGAGCCGTATCCGGACGATGCAAGTAGAAATACATACGGTAACCACAAAAGCCGGTTCATCTATGAAGTGGCGAAAAAAATATACATCCTGGACTAACTTTGGGCAACAGGGAAAAATTTCCGTGTTATTATGGTAACAGGAAGTGTTGCAGGAAAGCGACATTGACTCTCCAAACCATAAGATGATAAGCAAGCAAAAGCGAAGATGTCAGAGACGGCGTCTTCGCTTTTGCATGAAGGAAAAGAAAATGGCAACAAACCCCCGGAGCAAAAATGGTACCCTACGGAGAAAACACCGGGCCAGATTGAGAGCCCGGGGAGGAGAGTGCGGGATATGCCGCGGCCGCCTGGGACCGATCCACTACGACGAGCCGAGCGATGCACAGCATCCGCTGTCGTTCGTGATTGATGAAATTATTCCGGTGAGCAGGTGGCAGGAGTTCGGATATGATTCACCGGAAGCGGTTGCGCAGGACTGGAGCAACCTTCAGGCAGCTCATTACTGCTGCAATGCAGCGAAAAGCAACAGGATTCAATGGGCTGACAAGGCTGTAGGAGCAAAGGGAACATCAGAAACTGTGAAAAAAATAAATCTTCCGGACGGAAATTGGTGAAGACCCGGGGGAGGGACCCCCGCCGCGACGGACGGCGACCAAGCGCCGTCAAGCGCCGATTTACCCCCGAAGAAAAACCGGACAGGGGGGTGGTTCGCGCGCGAATAGGAAAAATCATATAAGTATAACCTAAAAGCAGGACGTGAAGGAAATGCAGGAAAATGACCTGAAAAAACGCGTAAATCGAGAAAAAAACCGAATAAAAAGACAGTTGAAGGAGGCCGGATCGGCTAAATGTCAGATCGATATTCTGATGCCGACGATCGAAAATGTGGCGTGGATGAGGGCAAAACTTGAAGACGCCAGAGAGGAAATCGGCGAGGGAAATCTCATCGTGGAGTACGACAACGGCGGCGGGCAGAAAGGAACTCGTGAGAACCCGCTGTTTAAGGGATATAAGGCGCTGTGGCAGGCCTACATGGCAGGAATGGCGAAGATCATCGCGGCGATTCCGGAAGCCGCAGGAAGCGAAGGAGAAGAGAAGCAGGGAACGAAGAGCGTCCTGGAGCTGGTAAGGGAAAAGGACAGGAAGAAAGCATGAAGGGGTCGCAGAAACCGACATTTTGCGTTGAGCCGAAAAGAGCCGGATCGTATGGTCCGGATGCTGCAATGCTCATGGCCGAGTATGGTTCTCGACTGGACCCGTGGCAGGAGACAGTGACAGATTGCTGGCTCGGGATCGATGAAGAGGGACGATACACAACAACGTCTGCGGGGCTTGCGACTCCAAGGCAGAACGGAAAAAACATCTGCATCGAGGCAAGAGAATTCTACGGGCTGCTGATACGTGCAGAGAAAATCCTTCACACGGCGCATCAGGTGAGGACGGCAAAAAATTCATTTTGGCGGCTGGCGCAGATGTTCACCGATAAACGGCATCCGGAGGTTGCGAAAGAAGTAAAACAGATCAGATACGCAAACGGAGAAGAAACGATTGAGCTGCACAACGGCGGCGTGATCAAGTTCTCTGCCAGATCGAGACAGTCCGCAAGAGGTCTTGACGGGATATCGCTGATCGTATTCGACGAAGCGCAGGAGCTGACGGATGACCAACTGGAGGCGATCATGGCAGTACTTGCGGCATCATCAACGGGAACGAGGCAGATTATATATGCCGGAACGCCGCCGTATCCGGGATGTCCGGGAACCGTATTCCGGAGGAGGCGGAAGATTTGCATCGAGTCTCCGGGCGAACATGATGCATGGCATCAGTGGGAAGTGAAAGCGAAAAGCATCGATGAGATTGACGTCACCGACAGGAAGCTGTGGCTGATGACTAATCCATCGCTGGGATTTCACCTTACGGAAGAGTTCACTGAAGAGGAAATGAGGACGATGACCAAAGACGGATTCGCACGGGAGCGCCTTGGATGGTGGCCTCCGGAGCTGGAGAAGGAGACAGACACGGCAATTAATGCTGACGCATGGGAGAAATGCGGATCGGATGCGCTGAAGCCGGAAGGGAAAACGGCGTATGGTGTGAAATTCTCCGCTGACGGCTCAGAAGTGAGCTTGTGCGGAGCAGTATGCCCGGAGGAAGGCCAGGCGCGCATATCTTTTATCATAAAAAAAACCACGGAGCACGGGATCGCATGGCTGGCGGACTGGCTGAATCCGAGATACAACCAGGCGTCATGTGTAGTAATCGATGGAAAAAACAATGTTGACCTGCTGATCGACAGAATTTCAGGAACATGGAAAGCGAAGGGGTCAATTGTGCGAGCATCATCAAATACCGTGATCGCAGCGGCAAGCCTGCTGGTCACGGAAATCAGCGAAGGCAGCGTCACATGGTACAGAAAACAGGAAACAATGGACGAGAGCGCCAGAACAGCGGTAAAGCGGAGAATTGGAGGAGGCTGGGGATTCGGAGGACCGGACCCGACGCCGATCGAAGCGGCAGCGCTCGCGCTCTGGGGAGCAAGAAATAGTAAAAGAGACCCGAAAAGAAAGATGAGGATCGTTTGATGGATTGCAATTTGTTTGAACTCAATGCAGGAAGCGTGAAAGGACTTGATAAGGACGCAGCGGAGAAGCTGGAAAAGCTGATCAGCGCGTACAACTATCACCTTAGCAAGAATGAATTAAAAAATGAATTTTACGAAGGTCACATATCACTGAGATCGGTGAACCTTGGGATCGCGCTTCCGGAAGGGATGAAAGGCCTGGAAATCGGATGCGAGTGGGGCGGAAAATGTGTTGATGTACTTGCAGCCAGGAGCATGTTCGACGGATACGTCGGAAAAACAGGTGAGACTGCGGACACAATGAACGGGATCATGGAAGCGAATCGCCTCCGCTTTGAGTATATGAAAGCGTGCCGGGATGAACTGAAATTCGGATGCACATTCGCCACACTGTCCGCAGGAGGTGCGGCCGGATGCAAGATAAGATTTCATTCTCCGCAGACGGCTGCAGGGTTATGGTCCGGAGAAAAGGGACGGATTGACTGTGGAATGGCGATTATCGATACAAAGAAAGATGAGTCGGACAAGCTGTGGAAGCCGTCGCTTGTGAATCTATACACCGACACGGATATATGGGTACTGAAGAGGATTGGGAGCGAATGGATCGCAAGCAGATTCCCGCACAAAATGGGAAGACCTCTGATGGAGCCAATGATCTGGAATGCCACGAACAGCAAGCCGTTCGGAAGGTCGAGAATAAAAGAGCCTATAAGACGATTGATTCAGGGATATGTGAGGACAATTGCAAATGCGACGATCGGGCTGGAATTTGCGACAGCTCCGCAAAAGTATCTGATGGGAGTGACGGATGAGCAGTGCAACGCGCTTGTAGGCCAGAAATTCAAGCAGTATGTCGGAAACATCATCGCGGCAACAAGGAATCCGGAGACTGGGGAAAATCCGACATTCGGACAGCTTACACAAGGAAGCATCGAGCCGCATGTTCAGATGATCCGGATCCTTGCCACACAGTTTTCCGCTGCTACGGGGCTGCCGGTGACGGACACCGGAGTGATCAATGACGCGAACCCGACCAGCTCGGACGCGATAATCGCGCAGACGCAGACGCTGGTGACACTGGCGGAGCAGCTGAACGCCGGCAACGGCGAAGCGCTGAAGACAATCGCACTGATGGCACAGGCGATCAGCAGAGACGTGACGATCGAAGAGCTGACCGAGGAGGAAAGGGACGTGATCGCGCACTTCAGGAATCCGGCCATGCCGTCAGTGGCGGCAACCGCAGACGCGGCAACAAAGATCGCATCGGCACGGAGCGACTTTGCACAGACGGACGTATATCTGGAAATGGTCGGCTTCGACCAGGCGGATGTGCGCAGAATCAAGGCGCAGGAGCAGAGGACGAGAGGACTGAGGCTGATGGAGCAGGCGGAGGAAATCGAGCCGAAGGAGCCTGAAGAGGGTGAAGAATGAAAATCAGTAAGGCACAGTGGGATCGATACATCAAATTGACATCTGCGCTGAAAGGGACGGCGAGGAAAAAAATGGATGCCTACATTGCGCAGCATGGAATTTCCGACATGGACGCTGTAATCGATTATGCATACGGGCTAGCGACGAAATATGGAGAAGGAACGTCTGCGGTTGCTGCGGAGATGTATGACGGAATTGCACGGGCCCAGGGTGCGAAGGTTCCGGCGGCCGAACCGGCTCCGACAGCATCTTATAAAGACACGGCAAAGGCGGTGACTTACGCGAAAGGACGCGGGCAGAATCTGATTCCGGGAGCGGTCGAGACACTGGTGAAGCAGGCCGGAGCCGACACCATGCTGAGAAACGCCGCCAGGGACGGAGCGGAATTCGCATGGGTGCCGCACGGATCGGAGACATGTCCGATGTGTATGACAATTGCATCCAATGGATGGAGAAGAGCTTCCAGGAAGACCATGAAGGGCGATCATGCAGATCATATCCACAGTAGCTGTGATTGTGAATTTGTGATCCGCTTCGATGGAAAGAGTACCGTGGAAGGATATGATCCGGATGCTCTGCGCGAGCAGTACGATAATGCGGAAGGAAGCACCTGGAAGCAGAAGGTCAATTCCATGCGGCGCGAGCAGTACAGGGTGAACGGCGATAAAATCCGGGCGCAGAAACGGGCGGCGTATGCGAAGCGGCAAAGCGATATATCGAACGAAGAATACATAGCAAAGGAGAACCCGGAATGAAGAAGATATGCCCGACATGCAAACGCGAATATAGGAGCATAGAGAATTTCTGTACAAAGTGCGGAATTGAGCTTGTCAAGGAGGAAAATATCATGGAAGAAGACAAAAGAAAGACATATGAAGATACTATATCTGATTTGATTCAGGATGTAAGGAATGCGGGTGAGTATTTGGAAAACAATGCAGAGGATCTTGTCTGCAAGGCGCCGCGCCTTGCGGAAGATGGCTTCAACATCTGGCTGAGATTTAATTCAATGGAAATTCCCAGAATAGAAGTCACTCAGGAGCTTTTGGTAGTAAAGAAACGATAACGAAGGCGATCAATCAGGGTCGTCTTTTTTATTGGCAACTCGTGCCTTAAACGAGGAAACACTCGAAGGAGGAAACATGGAAAACAAACCAACCACTGGCGGAGGCCAGGAACCAAACGGCGGAGCGCCGGAAAAGACCTTCACTCAGGGCGAGATGGACGCAATTATTGGCGAACGCCTGGCGAGAGAAAGGGAAAAATACGCTGATTACGATGAAATGAAGAAAAAGGCTGCAAAGTTTGACGAAGAGGAAGACGCGAAGAAAACGGAGCTTCAGAAAGCACAGGAGAAGGCGTCTTCTCTTGAGAAGGAGTTGAACAAGCTGAAGGCCGAGAAAACGATCACCGAAATCAGAAATAAAGTGGCGAAGGAAACGGGAGTTCCGGCGGAGCTGCTTAACGGAAATGACGAGGAGACATGTAAGGCGCAGGCAGATGCGATAAAAAAATTTGCAGGCCCGTCATACCCAAACGTTCCGGACGGTGGAGAGCCGAACAAGCCGCCGGCAGGGAAAACCCGTGACCAGTTCGCCACATGGTTCGATGAAACGATGAGAAAATAACAGGAGGAAAAAATGGCAGACGTAAACAGAAAAACAATTGCACTTCCGGCAGAGGTAAGCGCGGAAATTTTGCAGAAAACGCAGGAGCAGTCGGCGGTAATGCAGCTGGCGCGCCAGATCACGTTGCCGGGACGTGGAGTGGTGATCCCGGTGATCACCGGAGACCCGAAGGCGAAGTGGGTCGCTGAGACGGAGAAGAAGCCCGTAAGTAACCCGACGGTCTCAAAGAAAGAAATGCAGGCATATAAGCTTGCTGTAATCGAAACCTTCTCCAACGAATTCCAGCGTGACCTGAAGGCACTGTATGACGCACTGGTGGCGCGCCTTCCGCTGGCACTGGGGAAAGAGTTCGATGCGACCGTTTTCGGAGCAACCGACGTTCCGGGCGAGAACTTCGACACGCTGAAAAACTGCACCGCGCAGGAAATCGGAACTGATGCGTACAAAGGACTGGTGGCCGCAGACGCGGACATTGCTGATCATGACGGCATCACCAACGGAATTGTCCTTGCACCGGCAGGAAAGGCCGTGCTTCTGTCTGCAGTAGACGGAAACAAGCGGCCGCTTTTCATCAATTCCGCAGCAGAGGGAGCAATCCCGATGGTACTCGGAGTGCCGACGAAGCAGTCCAAGGGAGCTTATGTGGCGGGAACTCCGGCAACCGTAGGATTCGCGGGTGATTGGACACAGGCGATGTATGGAACTGTGGAAGGCGTGAAGGTGGCGGTGACAGATCAGGCCACCGTGACCGCCGGATCAGAGACGATCAATCTCTGGCAGCAGAACATGTTCGCCGTAAGAGCGGAGATTGAAGTCGGATTCCGTGCAGAACTCAACGTGTTCAACAGACTGACGAAGGCGTAACCGATGATTAAGTTCATTAATCGCGACATGGGCAACCTTATGTGGGTTGAGGATTCGCGGAAGGATGAGTACCTGAAGGCCGGCCACAAGCTGGCCGAAGGTGCGGAGACTCCGGAAAAGGACATGCCGGAGCAGGAAGATGACGCACAAAAAGAGGAGAAACAGGAGAAAAAATGAGTATGTACGCGACGGCAGACGATGTGCAGGACGGATTCCGTCAGATGAATGAAGAGGAACGAACGAAGAGCGAGGCCCTTCTGGAGGAAGCAGCCGTGATCATCGATGCCTTCGCGGCCGATGCGCCGGCGGACAAGAAAAAGGTCGTCTCGTGCCGTATGGTGAGGCGCGCGATTGGAGACGGCGGGAACGTCTCTTTCCCGATGGGAGCGACTCAGGGGTCGGCGTCGGCGCTCGGATATACGCAGTCCTGGACGATCTCAAACGGATCGAGCGGAGAACTTTATCTCGCACGTCTGGAAAAGCAGATGCTCGGATACGGAAACAGGATAGGATCTTACAGCCCGGTGGAGGAGATGGTCGAAAAATGATCGAAGGAATCACAGTGGAACTGAAGGTGCGGGAAAAGACGGGGAAGGACGGATTTAACCGCGCGACATACGACGAATCATGGGTGAAGGTGGAAAATGTACTCGTTGGCGAGCCGTCAACTGAGGACGTGACAAACACGCTGAATCTTACGGGGAAACATTTGGCGTATACGCTAGCGATCCCAAAAGGAGATGCGCATATGTGGACTGACACGGAAGTGAAATTCTTCGGGAAGACCTTCAAAACGATCGGAGAGCCTGTGCAGGGAATCGAGGAAATGATCCCACTGAGCTGGAACAAGAAGGTGAAGGTGGAAGCTTATGAGCAGTAACGTCAAGATCAGGCTGAACAGCGCAGGAGTGCGGGAGCTTCTGAAAAGCGCGGAAGCGCAGGGGATATGTATGGAGTATGCGCAGCAGGTCCAGCGCGCCGCCGGAGAACACTTTGTTGCGGAGAAAAGGAATTATCCGAAACGATCAGGAGCAGCGGTCCGGCCGGATGATGTAGAAGGACACTACTCAAACTTAAAACACAACACGCTTGTGAAGGCGCTGCAATCGGCGAAAGGTGGAGGGAAATGATCGAGCTTATTTTACTCAGATACCTGGAAAAAAAGTTGTCCGTACCGGTATTGATGGAATACCCGGAGGAAAACATCCGGAAGTTCGTGGTTATGGAAAAGACGGGATCCGGAGAGTCAAACGGCATCCAGAGTGCGCAGATCGCCATCCAGTCACACGGGAAGAACCTTATGGAGGCCGCAGAGCTGAATGAAGAGGTTAAGGCCGCGATGAAGCACCTTATTGAAGAGGATGTGATCTGTGACGTTCAGCGGAACACGGACTACAACTTCACCGATGACAGCACCGGACACTATCGCTATCAGGCGATATTTGATATCAAATTTTGTTAAATAACAGGAGGGAAAAATGGCAGATACGAAAAATTTTGTAACGACCGGAAAACCGAAAGTAGGCGGAGCCGTGTCGAGAGCTGCGATTGGAACGACGCTTCCGGTGAATGCATATGCGGCGCTGGAACCGGCGTTCAAGTCCATGGGAACGATCAACGAGGACGGAGTGACGAACGAGAACTCACGAACTGTTGAAGATATTAAAGACTGGGAAGGAAACACAGTGCTTTCCCCGCAGACGGAGAAGAAGGACACATTCAAGATGTCCTTTATGGACTCGAAGAAGCTGGAGGTGTTGCAGGCGATTTACCACAGCGAAAACGTCAGCGGGACCCTTGACACAGGAATCACAGTGAAGGTTAACGCCAAGGAGCTTGAAACATATGCCTGGGTGATTGACATGGTCACCACGGACGGGGACCCCAAAAGAATTGTGATTCCAAGAGGAAAAATCACCGAGATTGGAGAAATCTCATACAAGTCCGGGGAGGCGGTGCTGTTCGAAAGCACAATTACCGCGTATCCGGATGAATCAGGAAATACCCACTATGAGTATCTGATGGACAAAGAAAAGGCCGATGCGGCTCTGAATGCGTAGGTGACAGGCGATGATTAAAGGGAAACTGAAAAACGGATTCGCCGTCAAAATCAGCGATGAGGCGCTGGACGACTTCGAGATATTTGAGGACATGGCGGTAATTGAGGAGGACGATTCAAACATCGGGAAATTTATCGCCATATACAAAAGACTGCTCGGAGTGAAGCAGTACAACCGCCTCAAAGAATACATGCGCGGGAAAAACGGAAGAATTTCCACGACCGCGATGGCGGAGACGCTGAAGGAAATCTTTGAGCTGAACAACGGTGAATTAAAAAACTCACAGCCCTCTGCGGAATAATTCGTGATGATGAGGATCTGCTGATCTGCGATCTGGCAGAGACATACGGAATTTACGATTACAGGCGGCTGCCGAAGCGCACGGTGGCCGCACTGGTTTCCGGACTGAGGGACGATGCGCGACTAAGGGAAAAGTATGAAAACCGGTTAGCCGGAAAAACAGACATTCTGCTGGCGGTAATCGCGGACAGGATCGACGAAGTTCTCACTGTGCTGACCGGATCGGATAGACGAGATTCGATCGCAGGGATGCTGATGAATCAGACGCCACCTGAAGAGGCGAAGCCGGTGATGGCATTCGACACGGTCGAAGAATTCATGGAATATCGATACGGAGAAAAAACATGGCAACGACTTTAGCACAAGCATATGTGCAGATTCTGCCGACAACAAGAGGCCTGAAAAGCAAGCTGACTAGTGAGCTCAACGGGGACGCTCCGGCCATAGGTGGGAAAAGCGGATTCGGCGGCAAGTTTTCCGCAGCGTTCAAGGGCGCGGTCGCAGCCGCAGGAATCGGAGCGGCAATCACAAAGAGCATTCAGGAGGGCGCGAAGCTGGAGCAGTCCATCGGAGGTATTGAGACGATATTCGGCAAGAAGGATGCGCAAATCGTGAAGCAGAATGCGAAGAATGCATATAAGACGCTTCAGATTTCCGCGAACGATTATATGGAACAGACGACGTCCTTCTCGGCGTCGCTGCTCCAGTCGTTGAATGGAAACACGGCAAAGGCGGCAAAAGTTGCGGATATCGCGATCTCGGATATGTCAGACAATGCAAATAAAATGGGAACGAACATCGGAGATATCCAGAATGCCTATCAGGGGTTTGCTAAACAGAACTACACGATGCTGGACAACCTGAAACTTGGATATGGCGGAACGAAGACCGAAATGCAAAGATTGCTTCAGGACGCCGGAAAACTGACGGGGAAGAAGTACGATATAAGCAACTTGGCGGACGTATATGAAGCGATCCACGTGATCCAGAAGCAGATGGGATTGACAGGTACATCTGCGAAAGAAGCACAGACAACACTGTCCGGGTCGTTCAACGCGATGAAAGCGGCAGCGACGAACTTCATGGGAAATCTGACGCTGGGAAAGGATGTGGGTCCGGCGATGCAGGGGCTGGTAACCACGACCAGCACATTTTTATTCAAAAATCTTATGCCGGCGATAGGCAGAATTTTTCAGTCGCTTCCGGCGGCCATGGGAACGTTCATCAAGCAGGGCGTTCCCATGTTTTTGGATTCCGGAAAGCAGATGCTCGATTCACTGGCGCAGGGCATGAAGGGAAGCGGAGGCGTGATCATCGAAGCGCTGAAGGGCGCACTGGACCTGTCAAGGCTCATCCGGGAAAAGTCCGGCGGAATCATCAAATCCGGGGCGCAGATGCTGGTGAATCTTGCTAACGGAATCTCGGAAGCAATGCCGAAGTTCGCTGCAATGGCCCCGGAGATAATTGACAACCTGGCGAACACAATTAACGACAATCTGCCGATTATCCTTAAAGCCGGAGCGCAGATCATCATCGCGCTGGCCAAAGGCGTGATTAAATCAATCCCGGTTCTGATCAAGAACTTCCCTAAAATTGCAAAGACAATTTTCGACGTATGGGCCGCGGTGAATTGGATGAACCTTGGCAAGACGCTGATCACAAAAGCAGGGGCGGGATTAAAGGCGATGGCAGGCAAGCTTCCGGAGTTGATGAAGGCCATCATGGCAAAACTGAAAACAGCTGCATGGAACGGAATCAAAGCGATTCCGCAGGTGATCAAGTCCAGCCTTGCAGGCGTCGGAAATTTGATTACAGCGCCATTTAGGATTGCAAGAGGACTTGTGGGCGCTGCCATATCAAAAATCAAGTCTGTGGTGAATTTCGCGGGTCTGGCCGCAAAGGTAAAAGGGCCGTTCGATGCGGTAAAAAGCGCGATTACATCGCCGCTCACGGCCGCAAGAAACGCCGTAGGTGGAATCGTGAGAAGAATCAAAGGATTCTTCCCGCTGCACATCGGAAAAATCATGAGCGGAATCAGACTGCCGCATATAAGCGTGTCCGGAGGAAAACCTCCGTTTGGCATCGCCGGTAAGGGTTCGCTGCCGAAATTCGCCGTGCACTGGAACGCGGAAGGCGGAATCGTGGACAGCCCGACCATCCTGCAGGGCGCAGGAGAAGCAGGCCCGGAGGGAATCATTCCGCTGACAGAGTTCTGGCGTAAGATGGATAATATCGCAAAGGCAATGCAGACAGGCTCCGGAGGGGGCACGCTCACAGTCATCATGAATCTTGACGGAACTAAAATCGCAGAAAACACGATCGAGTATGTCAACGATCAGACGATCGTGTTCGGCACAAACCCGCTGAAAGTATAGGAGGAAACATGGAAGCACAGCTTTTTTATATGGGAACGTCCAAGATCCTCGAAATCCGAAAAGGCGGCTCCACAACATTCACTTGGGGGTCCTATGGACCATGGACGAAACTGAAAAAGCCGGTGGCGTCAAAGACAAAATCGGTAAAGTACAGCAAGAGCGCTAAGGATAAACCGGGCAGTGCATCGGAATTCAAGGCGGGTGGCGTGACGGTGTGCGACACGAGCATACCAGCCACCGCACAGCGGACGATCGATGGGGTAGAAAGGACGTGCCGCGTACGATATCAGGTAAGAGGATACACGATATACTCAAAAACATCGGCGCTGAAAAAGAAAAAGAAAATGAAGCGTAGCACATATACGACGAAAAAGCCGTATCAGTACAGACTGCAGTATGAAGATAAGGCGGTCGTGGACAAAGAGTATTCGACATATGTTGACAGTGAAGCAATTTTCTTTTTCGCGGATCACTATTTTGACGGATCGGGAAATCGTGCAAACGCACCGAGCCACCTTCCTCATCCGTGCGAGTGTTCGCTGACATACTCGGATGTGCGGAGAAATTTTGAGTCGAGTGCAAATAACTCAGATGGTCGAGACAACTCAGGATCATATGTACTGAGCAATGTCAGAGCGAACGTGGTCACGCTGACGCTGAAGTGGGCCGGAGTGACGGCGGAAGAAGGAGAGGCAATCCTCCAGATTCTGAATCCGTCGAAAAACACGAAAGGCGAGTACAACTATATAACGGTGCAATACCTAGATCCGGCGACAGGAAAGCCGAAGAACGGGACTTTTTTCGCGAGCAACGAGAGGGGCATTGTGAAATATCCGAACGGATTATTCAAGGAAATCAGCGTTTCGCTGATGGAGGTATAAATGAAATACGATGTCAAAACAATCATAAACGGCGTTGAGATTATGGACAAGGCAGAGCCGGGAAAAACATCAATAACAGGGGTAGCGCTGATGAATAGCGTGTCCAGCGGCGCGCTGGAAATCGGGAGCGTGGCCATCGACAAACTGACGCTCACACTGATCAATCCATATAAGAGCGCATTCGACGGGGACACAGTGGAGCTGTGGATTGCTCCGAATGAGGATGGAGATGGAACTGACCGGATCGGGGAGCTGGAGACGCTGGTCGGAAGCGAATCAGAAGAAGAAAGTATTGATGACAATGACAGCGACACATATGAAGAGGAAGAGGAAGAAGAAGGAGAAGATCTGAGTGAAGAGGAACTCGCAGAAACAGAGACGGAAGAAGCTGCTCTGAGGGGGAAAATCGTTGAGCAGGTCGAAGGTGAAAGTCTGGAAAATGAAGAAGTGACGACGGACGAGGCTGCGGAAAATGCATGGAAGAAGGTCGGCACTTTTTTTGTATATGGTCAGAAATCGACAAGCGAAGGGCTGCAGCTGGAGTGCTTCGACAGCACGATATTCCTTCATGGAACATATATGCCGGCAAAAGCCACAGACACGGTACAAAATCACTTTGATTCATTCCGGGCGGCATGCCAGGAGGAAACAGGGATTCCGGTTGAGCCATTTACGTTTGACGGCGTGTACAACAAGACGATCACGTGGGACTTTTCCTGCTCATACCGGGACGCGATAGGATATTTCGCAGGACTGGCAGGGGGATTTGCTCATGCGGATGAAAATGGAGAAATCGGGATATCTTTATATTTGACAGATGATACAATCCTGCTGAAAGAGGAACTCATGGACTATCGAGAAGAGTCGTCCGGAGAGATCGTGATCGACGGAATGTCGTGCAACCGCAGCCGGACAACGAATCTCACATCTGACGTGATTGAGACCGGGGCAGGGCAGTCCGTGTCATGGACGAATCCCTTTGTTGATGAAGATATACTCGAAGACATTTTTAGCCAGTATAGAGGGACGAGATACATCGGAGCTGCCGTGTCATGCAAATGGGACTTGTCACTTCAGGCGGGTAATCTTATCCGGATAATGTCGGAGGCTGAGTATGAAAACTGGCTCAGGATGCGGAACGCTGCAGAATCTGCGGAAGATGACAGCAGCATACGGGCAGAGATGGCCACACAGGGGAAAATCATACTGATAGGGACACAGACGGTCAAATTTGCCGGCGAGGCGATAACGACAATAAAAAGCGCACGCGCCGCCGAAACCGCGAGAGAAAACGAAATGACATCGCCGTGGAAAAAGTCGGCGATGGAGCTGGCAGAGGAGACAGCCACAGCGCAGTCAACAGCAGACGACGCACGTGCAGAAGCAACGCTGGCACAATCAACAGCAACCGCGGCCTCACGCGCAGCAGATTCCGCCGCAAGAGCTGCGGCGACGGCGCAGAGCAAAGCCGACGAAGCATCTACTGCGGCGGCTACAGCCCAGACAAAAGCTAACGAAGCAAGCGCAGCCGCATCCTCCGCGCAATCCAGCGCGGACACGGCGGCACAAGCGGCAGCTACGGCACAGTCAACAGCCGATGCGGCCAAAGCATCTGCATCCTCGGCGGCAAACGCTGCGAGCGCCGCACAGACCAAAGCCAACGAGGCATCCGAGGCAGCGGCCACAGCCCAGAGCAAGGCAGACAGTGCCGGCACGGCAGCATCAAAAGCACAGTCTAGTGCAAACGAAGCTGGAAATGCAGCAGTAAATGCCACAAAATCGGCAAACTCTGCGGGAGAGGCGGCGGCGGTGGCTCAAGCGGCTGCGGAAGCCGCGCAGGGAAAAATTGACGACCAACAGGAATTTTTCTGGCACGATGCGGCGGGCACGCATATACTGGGCAGTCGATCAGATACGGCAAGATATCGTACTGACATCGGTTCGGATGGACTGAGCATAAAAGACGTATCAACCGCTGAAACCGAGGTGGCAAGCTTCAAGGCAACAGGAGCGGTTATCGGGAAAAAGGACGAAACTCATGCGGAAATTGACCCTGATAGTTTTGACATAATAGATGCTGATGGGAATGTTACAGCCTCATTAGGCGGAGAAGCACCGATGATACAGCTCGGTAAATTCGTTTTTATCAATCGTGAAAATGGGAATTTGACATTAAAAATCATTTGAGAGAGGTGAAATGATGGCGATAATAAGCAAAACGATAAAGTTAGATAAAGACCCATATGTTTCGGCAGGTGCAGGCGAATTGTCCAAAGATAGCTATTTGCTAATCGAAATTGTTTCTCTTGATGTGGAAATAAATATGACACACGCTGAAATAAAATACAGCCTATATGCAAAATCCTCAAAAAATATAACAGTTACGGCGAGAATTGAAAAGAACGACAACTCAACAGTATCGAAGTCAGTTAGTGTTGGCAAATCGATGAACTGTGTTTTAACAGCGACTGAAACAATTGATGGACAATATGGAAACATTACAACTTGGGCAGACGCATATATAGAATACAAAGACAGCGGAGAAATATTTAACTACGGAATTACAACGAATGAGTATGGACGGCATACGATCCTTTTCGACTCGGGCTATCTAGAAACAAAGCCAGAAGAACTTAAATACGGAGAGCTTGGGACTTATACATTCGATAAGGCTTCATCATACAAGTTGAATTTTTGCAATAATGGCGGAACGCAGTACACATATGAATTATACGGAAAAACAGTTGAATTTGCCGTTCCTGCAAGTGTTTTCAAACGAGCCGGAAATTTAACATCATTGATAGTGGATGAATATGCAGATGGAAATCTGCTTGCAAAAAGACTATACAGTGTATCCGTGACGGAAACGGCGTGCTCATGCTCAGTAAAGGCATACAGACTGGCAATCGACATGAACAATGTTGTATTATCTTGTTCCGGAGAATCCGCTGAAAGTAGCACGTCAAGAACGATTGCATTTTATATAAAAGAAACGAGCGCGACAGGATGGCAGAAACTTACGCAAACAATATCACCAACCACAGCAAAATTCGCAGATCAATCTATCACTGTCGAATTGTCGCAAGATTATACATGGGACATTTATGCAGAACTCACAGACGACTATACAACGGCAAAGTCAGCGAAGGTAAGGATATTTTCTAAGGCATACATCATGGACGTTAGGACAGATGGGAAAGGAATCGCGTTTGGAGGAACAGCTGCGAACAAAGACGAGATATATTGCGGCTTCAAAAATTTAAGGGCGGAGAACATTACACCATCGGATATTACCGGAATAGCCAATCTAATTTACCCCGTCGGCTCTATCTATATGTCGACAAACGCCACATCACCAGCCACGCTGTTTGGCGGAACGTGGGAAAGAATTCAGGACAGATTTTTGCTTGCGGCAGGCTCAACGTATGCTGCCGGTGGTTTCGGCGGTGAAGCGACACACACACTGACGGAAGCTGAACTGCCGGATCACCGGCATGCTTTCACTACGGACTCTGCGGGCAGCCACGATCACAGAGCAGGCTACAAGCGAAAAGATGCGTATGGAAAAGGGACAATCGATGGTCAGCACTGGAGCAATTACAACGCAGGAGAGGTAAGAACAACTTCCGCAGGAGCGCACACTCACTCAGGTACTACCGACGGTGCAGGCGGGACACAACCGCACAACAACATGCCTCCGTACTTGACCGTATATATGTGGAAGAGGACAGCATAGGAGGTAGACATGGGAGAGAAAACATTTGCGGTCTGCTGCGGAATCGCAGGCGGGGTGGTCGCTGAATTTTTCGGCGGCTGGAGCGACTCCATGACGACTCTCGTAATTTTCATGGCAATTGACTACGTCACCGGCTTAATTGTGGCCGGTGTTTTTCATAAGTCAAAAAAATCGCGTACAGGAAAGCTGGAGTCGAGGGCGGGATTTAAAGGATTGTGTCGCAAGGGAGTGATCATGATGATTGTGATCGTGGCATGCAGGCTGGACTTTGAAGCGCATACGCATTTCATACGCGATGCCACGGTGATCGCATTTATCACCAACGAAACGTTGAGCATCATCGAAAACGCGGGGCTCATGGGGATACCGATCCCCAAGGTGATCCAGCGCGGAATTGAGATGCTCACAAATCAGGAAACAAAAAAGGAGGCAGGATGATGATTAACAAAATTTGGATGAAGGCAGCCGGAACGCGCGCCGTGAAGACTATGGCGCAGACGGCAATCGCCACGATCGGAAGTGCGGCGGTGCTGTCATCGGTGGATTGGAGGATGGTGATCTCTGCGGCAGTGCTGGCGGGGATTCTTTCGCTGCTTACCTCTGTGGCTGGACTTCCGGAGGCGACGGGCCCCAGCGAGCTGACCGCGGAGGAAGCAGAAGGCGGAGATGAGGACGTCACGGAAGAGGAGACAGAAGAGGAGGCGAAATAAAATGGCGTGGAATAAAAAGAAAGATGTGCTGGCGCTGATGTGCGGACACGGAAAAAGCATCGACGGATCATGGGATCCGGGATGCACTTACGGAAAATACACCGAAGCCGGCCAGATGCTCAAAATCACCAAAGCGGCCGTAGCATATCTGCGGGGATCCGGAGTCCGCGTCCTCACTGACGCGGACAAGAACAACAACAGGAACATGATCAGCTGCGTCAAGTGGGCGAATCGCCAGAGGGCAAAACTGTATATGTCCGTACACTGCGACTATCGGCTGGCCGGTCCGGGCGTGTATCCGCTGTATATCTCAGGATCTGGAAAAGCCTTTGCGAAAAAAGTCGGAAAATCCGTCGCGAAGGCGATGAAGATGAAGTATAAAGGCGCCGGCCGACGGCCCGATCTGTACGAACTGACCGCAACTGACATGCCGGCAGTGATCTTTGAGACCGGAGCGATCAAGGCCGACATGAAGAAGCTGACGCAGCACGAAGCATACGGAAAAGCGTTGGCCAAAGCCATCTGCTCTTATATCGGAGTGGAATTTACAGGGAAGAAAAAATGACCAATGAAGAATTTAACAATATTCTCGGGATCAAAGAGTCGTATGAGATGCCGGAAAGGTTAATGGAAATTCTGACCGGAGAAAGCGTGCGTGAATTCTACGAAAAAATGTTAACAATGGATATTGACTTGTCAAAGGACGTTCTGCGGGACTACTTCCAGGAGGAGCATGGCGACCGCGGGAAGCTGAAGCAGGATTATACGCCGGATTGCGTCTGCGAGCTGGTCAGGAGACTGTCGGGCGATGCTGAAGACACTCTGGATATATGCGCAGGAACCGGTGCGCTTTCGATTGCATGCAAGCCTGGGGGATTCCACAGAGCTGAAGAGGTCAGCACGAGGGCGCTTCCGGTGCTGCTTTTAAATTTTGGGATCCGGGGATATTGCGGCGAAGTGGCGCTTCGGGATGTGCTGACCGGGAAAACAGAATCAATCTATGAGATGCAGCCGTGCGGCGAGTTTACCCGGCCGGTGCTGAAGCCGGAGGGCGCCCCGCGTAAGTGGAAGCGGATCGTGAGCAACCCGCCATACTCACTGAAATTTCAAGACGTAGACAAGGTCGCGGATGATCCGCGTTTTTCTTTTGGCTTGACGCCGTCTGGATTCAGCGACTACCTTTTTATACAAGATGGGATTTCGAGACTTGACGACGATGGAACACTGGTGGAAATTCTTCCACACGGAGTACTTTTCAGAGGAAAAAAGGAAGAAGCGATACGGAAAAATCTGATTGACGCAAACTTAATTGATGCGGTCATAGGCCTTCCGGAGAACCTTTTTTTGAACACCGGAATCCCTGTGTTGATAATGATTTTGAAGAAGAACCGCGATCGGGAGGACGTCTTGATGGTGGACGCGTCGAGAGAGTTTATCAAATGCGGAAAGACGAACATCATGACTGAGGAGCAGGTTGATCGCGTCGCAAGTGTAGTGAATTTGAGAATGGATGTGGACAAGCTGTCGCATGTGGCCACTCGGGAGGAAATTCAGGAGAATGGATACAATCTGAACATTCCGCGGTATGTGGACACATTTGAGCCGGAGCCCGTGCCCGATCTCCTGGAGACGCTGGCAGAGCTGAAGGCGATCAACATGGAGATCGATAAAACCGAGAGGGAATTGATCGCGATGGCGACGCAGTTAGTCGGCACGACGCCGGAGGCACAGGAGATTGTCGATAAAGCGAACGAATTTTATAAGGAGTACCTGAATGAAAAGAATCATAGAAGCAACATTGCCGCAGGTGGCGACGATCGAGAGAGCCAAGAAAGGGAAGCGCTACCCGGGAGGGGAGACGCTGATCGAGTTGTCTGCGACGAAAGGCGCAGTCAGATTTCATTCTTCTGAGGGCGAAGTAAGTACGAGATACGCCGTTGTCACATCAAAAAAAGAAGTTATTCCGGAATACTTATTTCTGGTCATAGAAAGAGGGCTGCCGAAATTCGTGCACAAGTATCTGACTACGATAAATCTGCAGATTGACACTTTGAGACATTTTGAAATTGAATATCATGAAGATGTCGAAGAGCAGCGCAAAATCGTCGAAATGCAGCAAAAAGTGCAGGAAGCGATTGAGGCGGAGGAAAGAGAAATTGAGAAGCTAAAGGCAGTTAAAGCCTTTTATATGAGAAATCTTTTTGTGGAGCAAAGAAAATGACAAGTATTGGAAAGATAAGAAAGACGGATAACTACAAATATCCATGTGAAATCATCTGCGGAAACGGCAGGCGGATTCCAATTCCGAAACAGCAGCGATTTAAAACAGCCTTTATCCGCGAACACGGCTGCTCGCTGGTCGGCATGTATATCGCGCTCCGCTGGTGCGGGAAAAAGTGGACAATGGGAAAGTGCCTGAAATACGCGAGAAAGCACCTGAAGTGCCGCAGCAAATATCCGATCGTGGAAATCGCCAGGGCGCTGAAAAAAGTGATCGGACCGGAATTCGTGAAATTCCGCCGGACAACGACGGCGGAGCAGCTGGGGGACTGGCTGCGGAAAGGATGGCTGGTGATCTTTGAGGAAGGCGATCCGATCCACACGGTGGTTCTCGTATGGGACGGAGCGCGCATCCGGCGGATCAGCTCCGGGAAGATCAGTGCGGTGACGGCAACGCAGGAGATCAAAAGAAAGTGTGGAAATAAATTTTATAAAGGCGTGATCTTAATCAAGAAAATAAATGCATAAAAGCGAGGCGATAACTTTGATTAGAGGAACTACACCGACATTAAAATTAAGCATCGAATCAGAAATTGATCTGAGGCGCTGCAAGCAGATTTGGGTGACCATGCGTCAGGCTGATAAGGAAATCACGAAGACACTGACCGAGACGGCCGTAGACGAGATGGCCGTAGAAAAGAACTGCATCGAGATCAATCTATCTCAAAGCGACACTCTGGCCCTTGATCCAGGCGTAGTATATGTGCAGGTGAGAGGACTCACCGCAGTGGTGTTACAGGATTCGGATCATGGTGACGTACACCGGCGAGTTCTTCGTGCAGTCCTGCAGCTCCGGCTCAGAGGCCGGAAAGTTCGACTTCGGGAAATGGAAAAAATTTATTCTCGAAGAAGTGTAAATAAAAATCCCGGAGGGCTCAACCTTCCGGGATTTTTTTAATTTCACGATTAGAATAAAAGGGTACGACGCAGGGTACGACACCTTTATACACACTTTTCCTCACTTTTTCACTAATTTATGTAAGATATTACCACAGAACGCATAAAACAAAGCCTTGCACGAACGTTGAATTTTCAGCGTTTGCAAGGCTTTTAAGAATGGTGCCCCAGAGGCGATTCGAACACCCGACGCACGGTTTAGGAAA
>Ga0256406_1002117_pt1 | contig 29378 bp, 25 predicted proteins | sample RumenRJG_03DNA_FD_185986 | JGI IMG/M metagenome (GOLD analysis project Ga0256406, IMG submission 185986) | Bovine rumen microbial communities from Lethbridge, Alberta, Canada - RJG_03 | ecosystem: Host-associated > Mammals > Digestive system > Stomach > Rumen | place: Canada: Alberta | collected... | reverse complement strand
GACCCGGATGTGTTCCGGGACAAGACGGTGTTGTGCCCGTGCGACGACCCCGAGTGGTCGAACTTCACGAAATACTTCGCAGCCAACTTCGAACGGTTCGGCTTGAAGAAATTGATTAGCACGTCGTACGCGAAAAGCGCGGGAAGCCGCCAGTTGACCTTGTTCGAGAAAGAATCCCCACTGTATGACGCCGGCAAGCATGACACGCACGGCAAACTGTTCACGTTGACCCGCGACGAGAATGGTTCCGGGCACATCGATACGGATGACATCAAGCTCTCCGGTTATCTGGAGGGTGACGGCGACTTCCGATCCCGTGAGGTGACGGCGCTGCGCGACGAAGCGGACATCATCATCACCAACCCGCCGTTCTCCTTGTTCCGGGAGTTCCTGGCGTGGGTCATGGACGGCGGGAAGCGGTTCTCCGTCATCGGCAACATGAACGCCATCACCTACAAGGAGGTGTTCCCGCTCCTGAAGAACGGCGCCATGTGGCTGGGAAGCAATACAGGCGGCTCCCGCAAAGGCAATTCCATGTTCTTCATGACACCGCAGGGCGACCGTCTTCCCGACAAGAACGCCCCCTTGACGGCTGCAAGCAGCAAGTGGTTTACGAATCTCGACCATGCCGGTCGCCACGAGCCGCTCATGCTCGACACCATGGCCGGCAACCTGCGCTACAACCGGAGACTCAGGAAGACCCTTATCGACAAGTACGGGCAGATCCCCGATACCCTTCACTACCCCAGGTACGACAATTACGACGCCATCGAGGTCCCGTACACCGACGCCATCCCAGGCGACTACGAGGGCGTCATGGGAGTGCCCATCTCGTTCCTCGACAAATACGACCCCGACCAATTCGAGATCGTTGGGTTCAGTCGAGAAGTCGCCACGCCGATACGACATATCGCACAAGTCGGTGACGTATACGAGCAGGGCGGCAACGCCTTCTATGTTCGCGTTTCGCCTCATGAACTAATGCGATTATATGGTCGCATCGTCATCCGCCGCCGGTAAACCCGGACTGTCCTACTGTATTCCAGTACACCTGTACACTGCTCGTGTCGTACGGTGCAGCGTATATTGATGCCAGGCTGACAACATGACAAAGCCTCGCCGGGCCATGGCGAGGGCGAAGTGAAGGGAGACGGGCGACATGTCATCGCACTCACGACCGGAGACGAGGACGATTCAGGCGAGATCGACGTCGATGACAATAATGGCCGTGGAATACGAAACGACAATCGCTGCAATCATCCACGAGTGGATTCAGGAGCATCTTGAGGAGGTGGAGAAGTAAATGGCAAAAGATTATTCGGGGGCATTGTTTGATTTGCATCATGGCAATGTGTCCGAGGTGTATGAAGATTGGCCTTCTCCTGATGTGATTATTTCAGATGGCGCGTATGGAGTTCGGGGATTTCGAGGCGACACAACGGATGTAGCAGGTCTTGTCGACTGGTATAAGCCTCATGTTTTAGCATGGGCTAAAGCTGCAAAGGAATCGACCAGTCTGTGGTTTTGGAACACAGAGGTTGGATGGGCCACTGTACATCCGCTGCTTTTAGCGACTGGCTGGGAATATGTTCAGCTTGCAATTTGGGACAAAGGTTTAGCTCATATTGCTGGAAATGTTAATGGCAAGACGATTAGGCAGCTTCCGGTTGTAACAGAGGTTGCCGCTCTTTATCGCCGAAAAGTTTATCTTGAAACAGGCGATGGGCGAACGTTGGATGCGAAAGCATGGCTGCGCGCAGAATGGCAGCGCAGCGGCCTCCCTCTGAATAAGGCAAATGAGGCATGTGGGGTTAAAAATGCGGCTACACGAAAGTATTTGACGACCGACTGGCTTTGGTATTGGCCGCCCGGCGAAGCTGTTCAAAAGATGGCAGAGTATTGCATGAAGCATGGCGCAAAGACGGACTGGCCTTATTTTTCGCTCGATGGTTCGTCTATGCCTGCTGCCGAAGAATGGGACGCATTGCGTGCTGTTTGGAATCATAGGAACGGAATTACAAATGTTTGGAGCAGGCCGCCTCTTGCGGATTCCGAGCGCCTTAAAGGGACGATGGAGCGCAGCGCTCCGAGAACCTATAAGCCGACAAAACAATCGGCGGCACACTTGAACCAAAAGCCGTTAGATTTAATGCTGACGCAGGTTGCAGCTACAACAAATGTTGGAGATGTGGTTTGGGAACCTTTTGGTGGATTGGCGTCAGCTTCAGTGGCTTCCGTTCTTTTGGGACGACATGCTTATGCCTCGGAAATTGACGATACGTTTGTCGATTTGGCAAAGGGCCGTCTTGAGGAGGCACAAGAATATATTGACGCCAACGGAATTTATAATTTTTAGGAGGGCAACTGATGGAGGAAGTGAAGCGATATTCATTACCTAAAGATGATGAAAGAACGATTTTGCGAGAAGGGGTGCTTCGCGCATTGCGCGCGGTTCCTATGCATTTCGTCTCAACAATTAACATCGAGGGTCTTTCTGCGACTGACTTGTTTGCAATGAATACTTTGCTTGGCGGTACGATTGAAGAGCAGACTGTTGCAACATTAAACGCAACTCGGACGATTTGGGACCCGGATGGCAAATGGGCGGATTACGAATTTAAGCGTTATGCCGAGAGTTTCCCTGATGTGCGTCTTGAGCGTAACGATGGCGGGATGCCGTTGATTGGCATTGAGCTAAAAGGCTGGTATCTTCTTGCAAAAGAGGAGATGCCTTCTTTTCGATTCAAGGCTTCCGCCGATGCTATGACGGTATGGGACTTGATCGCTGTGTTCCCGTGGTCCTTGTCGAATGTAATATCGGGTAAACCTGTTCTGGAATCACCTTATATTGAACAAGCTAAATACGCTGCCGATTTGCGTACACATTACTGGGAACATCGTAGTGCGAATGCTCAACCCGTTGAGCATCCAGATACACATCCATACCCAGAGCCGGGAAGTTCGTATTCTGATATTGTCCATGACGATAGAGGCGGCAATTTTGGTCGAATTGCCCGTGTTCATGGCCTTATGGATGACTTTATCAAAGAGGCAATGCAGACCACTCTTGCAGGGATTGAAGCTCGATGGTGGGTTCAATTCTTGAAACTTTTTGATGAGCGAAGCGATGAGGCAACGATTAGGGCGCGATTCGAACGACTTGCGCAGCAGACGGGGCATGACTCGGAATGGACAGATGAAGTGATGAGCTACGTTTTGCGACTTATGGAGATGTAATCATCAATAGGTCATGCTAATAGCCCGCCGCTCTTTTCGGGGGTTTTCTTTTGTCATCCGGTTCGACTGGGCGAATTCCGTTTTTCGAGTACACGGGGCCGGAGATGTGCGGACAGGAATGGGGTCGGTTGTATCGCATGTACCATACGAATCCGTACCGGAAAGCCGCCGTGAATGAACGTCTGAAGCAACTGATGGACGATTCCTATGTGTCGAATAGTCGCGGCGTCATCGAATATATCCTCGGCGGCGAACTGGATGTCAGTCTGCTGCATATCCGTGTTTTCGACAAGAAGACGGCCAAGGTCGTCTATCAACGTCAGATCTGAGAGGCCAAGGCCAGGGGCGTGTTGAATTGCCCGTTGTGCGCCATTGGGCATGATGCGAACGTGGAACGCATTTACAAGGAATCCGAGATGGACGCCGACCATGTGACCGCATGGAGTCGCGGCGGCGCCACAAGCGAGAAGAACTGTCAGATGCTGTGCAAGACGCATAATCGTGCGAAAGGCAATCGCTGACAACCTGATTCCGGCCATGTGGCGGGCGCCTTCAGGGACTTTCTCTGGAGGCGCCCGCCGTTTTTGCAATGGTCGGAAGCCTTTAGTCTACCACCCGGCATAGCCGGGGCGTATGGTTACCGTACAGACTGCAGGCACATTTGCGCACTATCAGGGCGGCGGGCTGTTCCGCGCCATCGACGGGTCCGGCTGGCTGTTCGCGGAACTGCCCGCCCAACCGCCTGTCAGGGACGCGGGAAGCACCGACGACCTGATGAAAGCCGCCCGCCCGCTCCTGACCATCATGGACGGGCTGGCCGGACTCGTCCCCTCCGTGACCATCGGCGGACGCCGGTTCGCGAAGAACTTCTACCGGCGCATGAAAATCCTCGCCATTGCGACCCCCGAACCATTCCTTCCCTCCCCCACGCTCGACCCGGCCAACCGGGTCCGCCTGGCCCAGGAGAACCCGCACGCCAGCGAACACGACCGGTTCACCGTCGTCGGGGTGAAACTCTTCGCCGCCAGTGGCGGACGCGGCTTCTGGTCGAAAGCCGCCGACTTCATCGACTCCATGGCCGTCGACAATGATCCCGCGTCCACGCCGGACAGCGTGTTCGACGCGGACCGGGAGGTCATCCAGCAGATTTTCGACGACGCGGGCTGCGCGCCCATCGGCCGCCATCAGGCCGACCGGATGCTCGCCTGGTGGGTGACCGACCGGAGCCCGGAGGTCGTGCGGGTCATGACCGAACCGGAGCATATGCACGTGTTCCCGTCCAACGAGGCGTGCGCCACCGCCGAAGAGTTCAAACGACTCCACATCCCATGCGACGAATGGGCCGACCATATCGACGGGTCGTACACGATGACCATGGCGACCCTGGGGGCGACCCGGTTCATGGGCACCCCGGAGACGGACCCGTCCGCCCGGTGGGCGGCTCAGCTGCTCGCCTCCCGGCGGGGCGGCGGCACGGGGGTCATCGCCCTGTCCGTCGACGGGCTGGTCGAACCGGGGGAAGTGTCCCGCGAGCAGGTCGACCGGGACAAAGAGGACGTCATCGAGAAGACGATGAAGCAGATGCAGGACAGCCATAAGGCGAACCTGAAGGTCGCGCAGGAGCTGACCCAGGCCGACCAGGAGTATCAGAACCGGGAGCGGGCGTGGCCGACGCTCATCGAGGGGCGGGTCCATATGGCGGTCGGCCACCGGGTGTTGAACGCGAAGAGCCTGGGGTTCCCCGGTGAGGTGAAATTGAATCCGGACCGGCAGGACTCCGTGTTCCAGGACATGATGATTGGTTCGACCGTCCAATACAATCCGTCCCCCGTGTTCTGGCCGGCCCCGATTCTCGCGTTCGCCGGCCTGTCCGGCCGCTCGGTCGCGGGCGAGGACATGGGCCGGGGCGACAAGTCGGATATCCCCGGCGCCTTGGTCGGGTTCAGTGAGGCGGACCGGATCCCGGTGTACTCGTCGCCGTTCGCGGCGGCCGCCTTCCACACCGCGCCGGGCTTCCTGATCCTGGGGCGCACGGGGTCCGGGAAGGCGCTCGCCTTGTCCACGCGGCTTCCCGTTCCCCCGCAAGGCCGGTGGCCGCATGGCGCGACCGTCACGGTCGGCGACTTGAAGGAGGGTGACCTCGTGTACGGGCGGGACGGGCACACGTACCCCATCGAACACCTGCATCCGGTCGCCTCGGATGACGTGTATGATCTCACGCTTTCCGACGGGCGGCATATCCTCGCGTCCGGCCAGCATCAGTGGGTCGCTTGGGATTGGGACGGTCGCAACCGGCCACGGGAGCGCGCCGACAAGCGTGTTCGGGCGGTCAATTCGGCGGTCCGCGCTCTGGACCGGCTGCTCGCCGCCCTCCCCGAGCATGCGACGGTCAGCGCGGAGGGTGCGTGGCGTCTGGTTTCAGGGTATCTGCCGGTCGATAAGCGGATGACGGGCGGCGCCGACTGGGTGCGGGCCGTCATCGGGTTCAATGATATTCCCGAACAAGGTCGGAAGCCCCTGCTTGACGGCACGCCGGTGGAGGGTGTCTGGTATCCGGGCGCCCCGCTGCTGCGCCACCTGTCCGCCCGGCTCCGCGCCTCGGGCCTGGGCCGGGATGCGGACCGTCTCGCCTCCCTTGCAGGCGAGACGTTCGTGCCGTTGCGTGTCGAGGATGCGCTCGTGTTCTGCATGGACGGGGAGGCCTCCCGTGTCGTCGCCGACGCGATGAAGGACCCTCCCGCCCCGTTGCCCCAGCGGACGGGGCTGCCTGTCCGCGTTCTGCCGGTGTATGATGCGAAAACCCTGGTCGAGGCGATTGGGGTGCGCCTGGCGCAACGGTACGCGGGTTGCACGTATGGCGGCGAGCAGGTCGTCACCGTCGCCGAAATGCTTGCCGGCGGGGTCATGGCCTCGGACGGGACCCCGAACTGGGCGATTCGCATGGGCCACCCCGTCCCCGGACCTGATACCGGGGCGGCGGAGTCGCTGTCCGAGGGGGTGTTGCACGCCTCCATCGGGCGACGGTGCGCCCTGGCCCGCCGCCTGTTCGCCCCCGATGGTGACGTGTTCATGTTCCGCTCCCCCGACCCCAAGGTTGCGCGGACGGCGGCCGACCTGATCCGGTCCCTGGGGTGGGCGGTCCATGAGCCTGTGCGGGACGGCGCCGGCTGGCGGGTGACGATACCCGCGCTTCCCGCAGAGGACAGAGAGCCGGCGGAACAGGACAAGTGGGTGGCCGTCACGGCTATCACACGGGCGGTGGATACGCCGCACCGGTGCCTGACTGTCGGCTCGCCGGACGGCGTGTTTCTCATCGACGGGTTCCTGCCCACCCACAACACGCGCACCGCGCTCCATATCGCCTCCCAGTGGGCGCTCCTCCACTCGCCTGACGAACTCGCCAAGGATCCGAAGCATCCGGAACGCATCCCGTGCATTCCGGGCGTGTTTTTGGACCCGAAACCGAAATCCTCCGACTTCGGGCCGTTCGTCGAACATATGCACGGCACGCAGATCATGCTCGACTCGCCGGACGCGGAGGGTATTCTCGACCCGCTGCGCGTGTTCCCGGACGACATGGCGTCCGACGCGATGGACACGGCGGTGGAAATGCTGGGGCAGGTGACGGGCGGCCAGTTCGAGGACCGGTCCCGCCAGTTGGCGCTCTACTCGATTATCGGCTACGGGCGGCGCTACGGGGCCGACTGTACCGGTGAGGCCGTGTACCGGGCGTGGCGCGCCCGGCATGAAGGGGCGTCGGACGCGAATGACGTGGATCCGCTGGTCGACGACATTTTCCCCCAATTATCCCGTCTGGCGAAGAACAACAGGCTGTTCCGGCTCGTGTACGCGACCCGGCATGGCGGGCGGCGCCTGGCCATCGGCTCGGGATTGACGCTCCTTTCCGCCGGAACGGCGAACATCATCGCCGACAAGACGGATGCGGCGCCGAGTGATATCCAACGGTGGGTGGTGCGTATGGCCGCGCTCGGCTCGGCGGCTGCGGTCGCCGGCCGTGACGGGTATCTGGTCATCGACGAGGCGTGGAGCCTGTTGGGCGACCAGTTCGGCGTGCAGGTGTGCAACCGTATGGGTCGTATCGCCCGCGATCAGCATTACATGTTCCTTCTGGCCAGTCAGAAGGTCGACGAGTTCAACAATGCGGGGTTGCAGGATTTCATCGGTCGCGGCATTCTCCACGGGTTCGGCTCGAAGAACGAGATGTCGGGGCGTGGCTCCCAGGTGGATGCGGCGTTGGAGTTGTTCAACCAGACGGACAATGCGCGGCTGCGGTCCCGTCTGGCGGAGGATCCGTTCACGAACCCGGAGACGCACGCGCCGAACTGGGCGAGCCTGTACCCGTGCCGCGACCCGAAGTCGGGTCGTCTGCTGCGCGGCTCCATCGGCTATTATGTCGGCTTGGACGGGTCGGCGATTCCGGTGGAAATCAACATCAACAATTCCCTCTTGTAGGACGCATACGGGTGGTCATGGATATGACAGTGTTGAATACCAGGCAGGCGGCGGCCTTGGAGGCCGTGTTCACGAATGTGCTGCGCCCGGCGGGCCTGGACGCGGCGGGTGACGGGATTCACAGCGTGAATCTGCATGCGGACGCGTCCGGACCGGCGTTGGCGTGGTGGTATGACGACGAACCCCTGTCCGCCAACGGGGTGTTGGACGGGCAGGGGCATGGTCTGGTGTGGCTGCGGCGCACGGAGACGGTATCGGGTCCGCATGCGGTCTAGCGGCGGCGTGCGGCCTGCTCTTCGGCGTTGATGCGTGCCGCCCATTCGGCGTTCGTCAATTCGCGTCCGGCTTGTTTGCCGGTGCAGACATTGTAGACGCCTCGGCCAAGGCCGAGCAGGGTGCCGAGGACGGTGGCAATCAGCCGGCCGATGATGGCAAGCAGGCCGCCGAGTAGCAGCATGCCGAAGAATCCCAAGAGAAACAGTCCCATGGCGACCTCCTTTCCTTATGATGATAGGTCACCCCGGTCATGCGTCCCCGACTCCGGGGGCGGATTGCATCGCCCACTCGGTGCGCCACCGGTCGGCCGTCTCGTCGCTGACGCCCAGCGCGCGGGCGACCTGCGTCTCGTCCAGACCTTGGGACAGGGCGAGTTTGAATGTGGCTTCGGCGCGTCCTTGGCTGACCGTGCCCGTGTCGGCGATCCGTTCCGCCTCGTCCGTGGAGTGTTCCCGGGCGTCGAGCCCGCGGGAGACCATGACCTCGAAATCCTTGCGCCCGTTGAACACGCGGCGGGGCGTCCCGTCCGGGTTGACGGGTTTGAAGGTGCGGCGCGGCTCGTCGCCCGACTCGTCAAGATAGGTGATCCTGTCCGACCCGGAGGCGCTGCGCCCGTCCGAATAGTTGAGGCCGCGCCCGAATTTCACGCCTTTCGCGCGTTTCTCCGCCACATACGCGTCCAGCTCCTCGTCCCATAGCCGGTCGCGGATTTCGCTCGGCGCGGTGTCTACGTGATGGTCGGCGCACCATTTGAGGTAGCGTTTCTTGAATCGCAGGCCGGCGCGCATCCGGTGTTCGCTCAGCCGCCACGGCGGTTTGGCGAGGATTTTGCCGACGTGGATCGGCGTGGAGACGACCTTGTTGACCAGGGGCACGGAGTAGCAGCGTGTCGGGTCCTCGGCCACGCAGGTGCGTAGTTCGACGAGCGTATGGTCGAGGTAGGTGCGTACGACCTCCTCCGCTTGTTCGGGGCCGAAGTATTTGGTCACGGATTTGGCGAGCGTGCCGACGTAGCGTTCCACGATGTTCGTTTCGTCGCCCGGCGTGCAGACCGGTTCGCCGACGTGTTCGCCTGTCGTCGCTTTCAACAGGTCGGGGTCGTAGATCCATCCGCGTTCCTCACGGTTGCGTCGCTCCCTCTCGGCGCGGGTTTTCGCCCGTGCGGACAGGGCGGGCAGGTCGCCTGTCCCGTTCTTGGGGTCGTAGTCGTATTGGCCGCCCGTCGCTCCGGGGCTGCCTGCTGGTTTGCGTGGCTGTTCCATGCCGTCCCGCTATGCCGGACGCATACGGGTCGGGTATGAGAGCGTATCGTACAACCCCCGCCGTCGTCTATAATGCCGACTCCCGGCGTATCGGGGAGCTGCTCAGGCCGAAAAGCGTCCATGCGGTGGTCACCGACCCGCCGTATGAGCTGGGGTTCGGCGGCCGCGCGTGGGACCGGCAGGGGGTCGCGTTCGACCCCGCGTTCTGGGCGGGGCTGCTCGAAGTGACCCGTCCGGGCGGCACGCTCATGGCGTTCGGCGCCCGTCGGCTCTGGCATCGGATGGCGTGCGCGGTCGAGGATGCGGGCTGGGAGCTGGTCGACCAGATCGCGTGGATGTTCGACGACGGCATGGACACGTCGGAGACGGCGCCGCACGCCTTGGATCGTGAGGCGGGCGTGGATGTCAAGGAGGGGCGGGTGCGGCTGGTGGACGGCCCAGCCGGCACGTATGCGCGCCGGGTCCGCTACCGTGACCGGTATCAGGCGAAAACCGACGGGGCGCGGGCGTGGGAGGGGTTCTCCTCGGGGTTGCGGCCCTGTTGGGAGCCGGTGCTCGTGGCGCGCGCGCCCCGTGACGGCTCGTTCGGCCATACGCTCGCCGTGTGGGGTACGGGCGCGTTCCCGGCCGCGACGGACGGTGCGGCGGACATGCCTCTTCCCGCCCGCTCCTGGTGGTATGGCGGGCATGCGCATGGGGCGGACCGGCCGGTCGTGGATTGTGCGCTCGTCCGCCCCGCCGACCCGGGGTCGCCCGCATGGTTTCAGGCGTGCGACCGGCTGGGGTTGGTCGCGGACGCGGATGCGTACCCGGCGGACGTGCTGGATGCGGCGGCGTTGGCGTTGACCCGGCCTGCGGGGCGGCGCCGGCTCGCCCATCCGACGGTCAAGCCGCTCGCCTTGATGCGCCATCTCGTAACCTTGGCCTGCCCCGCCGGAGGGCTGGTGTTGGATCCGTTCGCCGGGTCGGGCACGACCCTGCAGGCGGCGCTTGACGAGGGTCGCCGGGCGGTCGGCGTGGAGGCCGACCCGCTGTTCCTCCCGTTGATAGACCGGCGATTGGATACGCCGGTACAGACCGTGCTCGCATAGGGGTCGGCATGCCTTTCAACCCGTTCAAGCCGGCGGCCGGGACCGGCGCGCAACCCCGGCAGTCCCCCGCGCCCGCACCGGCCCCTGCGCGGGATGATGAGGATGATTGGGCGGCCGCCTGGGGTGCCCAAGTAGAGCAGACGTCCGCACAGACGGGCGGTGAGAACGCCCCGGCATCGAAACCGGCGGCCAAGCCGGCACCTGAGCCTGCAGGCGATGAGTGGGCGGATCTGTACGATGACACCCCGGCACCGCAACCAGCACCGCAACCGACACAGCAACCCAAGCCGAAACCACAGCCGATCCCACAACCTGACCCGGCGGACGATGAGTGGGCGGATTTGTACGATGACACCCCGGCACCGCAACCGGCACCGCAACCACAACCGAAACCGCAACCGGCACGGCAACCCAAGCCGAAACCACAGCCGGCGCCGCAACCTGACCCGGCGGACGATGAGTGGGCGGATCTGTATGACGACGTTCCAACGCCGCAACCGGCCCCGCAGCCCAAGCCGAAGCCTGCACCACAGCCGAAGGCCTCCCCCGCCCCGCAACCTGAGCCGGCGGACGACGAGTGGGCGGACCTGTACGACGACACCCCCGCCCCGCAGCCGCAGACGCAGGTCACGGATGACGGGCGGACGGACCCGCAGGACGCCACCCCCACGCCGCAACCGGAGGACGATGAGGCGGCGGCCTTCGCCGGGGCGGTGAACACACCCGACTGGCTGACCCGCGCCCCGGCCAAACCCCTCGCCTTGGACTGGTCGGACGGGCGGGACGCCGATTCCCCCACGCAATCCGACACGGCGAACAATGAGAGCGACCCGTGGGACACGGACGCGCCCGACGAGCCGGTGCAGCCAAAACGGCATGGCCTGTTCGGGCGCAAGGACAAGCCGCAAGACACACCCGACGGACCGGACGAACAGTCCGACCCATGGGACACGGGCTCGGACAGCGAGTCGAACCCGTGGGACACAGACGCGCCCGACGAGCCGGTACAATCGAAACGGCACAGCCTGTTCGGACACAAGGACAAACCGCAAGACACGCCTCTTGACGAGCCCGACCCGTGGGACACGGGCTCGGACGGCGAGTCGAATCCGTGGGATACGGACGCGCCCGACGAACCAGCACAGCCGAAACGGCATGGCCTGTTTGGACACAAGGACAAGCCGCAAGACACACCCGACACATCGGACAATCAAAGCGACCCATGGGATACGGACGCGCCCGACGAACCGGCACAACCGGAACGGCGCGGCCCATTCGGGCGCAAAGACAGGCCGCAAGACACGCCGCAAAGCGAGCCCGACCCGTGGGACATGGAACGGCATGATCCGTCCGAGCATAAGGACAGTGAAGAGACGACCCGGACGGACGGGTGGGACGCCCCTGCATGGGACGGGGACGACGAGCCGGCATGGAACCCGGATGGGGAGAAACCTCCCCGCGACCCGGCCGATATGCGGCGTATCATCCGCATCGGCGTAGCCAGCCTGGCCGCCGTCGCCGTCCTGTTGGGTGCGGCGGCCGGCATCGGCGCAATCCGCCGCTCCAACGAAGCCAAGGCTGTCCGGGCAGCGACCGAGACCGCCTGCCGGGCGTATGACAGTGAAGCCTCCCGCGCCCGCACGCTCCAATCCCAGGCGAAAAGCCTCGGCGTGAGTATCGGCGCCTCCCCCGGCTCCTGCCCGCAGGACGCGTCGAAGGCGAAACGTGAGACCCGGCTCATGACGGCCACGGACGACGCGTTGGAGCAGAGCATCACGAAGGCCATCCAGGCGAAATGGAAGCCCGTCGCCGACGGGCTGAACGCGCTCGCCTCCACGTACCCGGACGGCGGGGACGCGCTGGCCCAGGCGAAAACCCTCGCCGCCCGCACCCCACGGACGGCCGGCGAACTGGCTGACCTGGGCGCCCAGGCCAAGGCGTTGACCGAGCAGGCGAAAAACGCGCAAGCCAAGGCCGACAAGGAGAAGGCCGACAAGGCCGCCGCCGACGCGGCCGCCCAAGCCCAAGCCCAGGCCGAGGCGCAAGCCCAGGCGCAGGCGCAGGCGCAGGCCGAGGCCGAGGCGCGGCGGAAAGCACAGCAGAGCACGCCGAAACGGACCGCCACACCCACGCCGCGCCGCACCTACCGGGCACCCGCACCACGCCGCACCTATCGGGCGCCCGCGCCGAGGCAGACCTACCGGGCTCCGCAACCCCAGGCGCCCGCCCCGCAGACCCAACGACCGCAGGGCAATTCGGATGTGGATATGTAGGCGGTGTCGCACGGTTGTCGCACGTTCGCCCTCCGGATGAAAAACAGAAGCCGCGGAATCGTTGCAATTCCGCGGCTTTCCGGTCGGGCCGGCGGGATTTGAACCCGCGACCCCTTGACCCCCAGTCAAGTGCGCTACCAAACTGCGCTACGGCCCGATCGGCGCTATACGCGCCGAGGAGTTAGCTTACCACAGGTTGGAAGAGATTCCCAACACGGCGTGGCGTTCCGTTGGTGTATGGCACGTCAGCAGCACCTATTTCCGGCGTTTCTCACGAATTTTCACGGAAATCTGGATTGGTGACCCCTCAAAACCGAATTCCTCACGCAGCTGGCGCTCAAGATATCGGCGATAACCATGCTCGAGGAACCCTGTCGCGAAGATGACGAATCGAGGAGGTCGTGTCGACGCTTGGGTTGCGAACAGGATACGCGGCTGCTTACCGCCACGCAGCGGGTGAGGGTGAGCCGCCTGGATTCGCCCGAGGAACGCGTTGAGCTTACCTGTCGGGATACGCTTATCCCACGAGTCGAGCGCTGTCCGCATGGCGCGGGTCAACCGGTTGGTGTGCCAACCGGTTTTTGCGGACAGGTTGACACGCTCAGCCCAGGTCACACGGTCAAACTCGGTATTCCACAGACGTTCGAGACGCTGTCTGGAGAAATCGTCCATAAGATCCCATTTGTTGAATACCAAGACAACCGCACGTCCGGCATCAACCGCTTGGCTCATGACTTTGAGATCCTGGTCGGCAATCGGCTGCGAGGCGTCGAACAACACCAGCGCGAGTTCGGAACGTTCAATCGCGGCCTGCGTGCGCAGCGACGAATAGTATTCAGCACCGGACAACTTATGCTGGCGACGCTTAATACCGGCTGTATCGATAAACAGCCAGTCCTGCCCGTCCATGCTGATGATTTCATCCACCGGGTCACGGGTCGTACCGGCCAAATCATTGACCACGGAGCGTTCGGCGTGAGCCAGTTGATTCAGCAACGAGGATTTCCCGACATTCGGTCGCCCGACCAAGGCGATGCGACGCAAGTGCGATGGGGTGAGGAAACCGGAAGTCTGATCGGCGGATTTCAGCGAATCAATCGCAGCGTCAAGCAAATCGCCGACACCGCGACCATGCATCGCTGAAATGCCATGAGGCTCGCCGAGACCCAACTTCCAGAATTCCGCGGTCAGATACTCGCTCTGCGCGTCGTCGACCTTGTTCACGGCCAGCGTGACCGGCTTACCTGCGGAACGAAGCATACTCACGATACGTTCATCCGTGTCGGTCATGCCAATCTGCCCGTCAACAACGAAAATCACCGCATCCGCAAGCTGGACCGCGATCTGCGCTTGGGAGGCAATCGCGGATGCGATGCCTTCGACGTCCGCTTCCCAGCCGCCGGTATCAACAAGCTTGAAATCCGTTCCCGCCCACTCGGCATCGTAGCTGACGCGATCTCTCGTCACGCCGGGCGTGTCCTCGACAACCGCCGCACGACGACCGAGAATACGATTCACCAGCGTCGACTTGCCAACGTTCGGGCGTCCAACCACGGCGATAACACCGACACGCTTGCCCAGTGCATCATCCTCATACTCGTCATAATCGCCGGCGATGAGCTCGCGATCCTCCTCATCGAGCTCATACCCTTCGAGATTCGAGGCATACTCACGATACTGCTGTTCCTCAATCGCGTCATCCACCAGTTTGATCAGCTGTTCCAATGTCTGCTCAAACGTGAGGTCAGAGTTGTCCAACGTGACGACACCGTCGGCAGCAGTCAGGAAACTCGTCACCTTGGAATCAGCACGGTCACGTTTGGCGACATCATCCGCTCCGACACCCTGACCAGCCTGGCCGCTCCTACGAGACTGCCGGACCTCTTCGCGTGCCGTAAGCAGGACACGAACCTCTGCATCAGGTTCGACAACCGTCGTGATATCCCGCCCCTCGGCAACGATTCCACGCCCCTGCGAGAACGAGTCAGCTGACGCTTCCCTGGCGATATACGCACGCTGCGCGGCAATCAGAATATGGCGCACCGGAATGATTCCGGAAACTTTCGAAACATGCGAAGATACTTGCGCGGAACGAATCTCCTCACTGATATCCTGCCCATCAGCCAACACCTTCGGATCCTCAGGGTCGACTGTGACATCAGCATGCCCCTCAGTGAAGAACTCGCCGACAGCCTCAGTGATTAACCGCTCATCAAGCTCATCCGCATCAAGGTCGATACCCTGATGAAGACACCACCATGCGCAAGCACGGTACATTGCACCGGTATCCAGATATGCAAAACCGAAATGCTGCGCCAAAGCCTTCGACGTCGACGATTTGCCGACACCGGCAGGACCATCGATAGCCACACGAATCACAGTCCGACCTCCTTGGCCAGTGAACGCACCTCGGTCTGTGACAGCACCCGATACGATCCGGACTTGAGGTCGCCAAGCTTGATCGGGCCGATCTGAGTGCGGACAAGACGTTTCACCGGATAGCCGACCGCGTCAAAAATACGACGAACGATACGGTTCTTTCCGGAATGCAGCACAACCTTCACCAGTGTGCTCTCATGATTCGCATCGATTATGGCGCAATGATCGAGACGAATCCACCCGTCATCAAGTTGCACGCCCTGCGATACGAGGCGCCGACACACATTGCCGCTGATACGACCCTGCAATGTCGCAATATACGTTTTCTCCACCTCATACTTGGGATGCATGACATGCTGGCTGAGCTCGCCATCGTTCGTCATGAGGATCAGGCCTTCAGAGTCATAATCCAGACGTCCCATATGGAAAATCCGCTCATACTTGTCGCCGACAATGTCACGCAACGTGTACCGGCCCTTGGGGTCATCCATCGTGCTCAACACCTTGCGCGGTTTGTTCAACGCCAGCGTCACATGATTCGGATTGAGCCGTACACGAGAACCGTCAACCCTGATTTGTTGGCTCGTCGGATCAACCCGCGTGCCGAGTTGAGTGACCAGCTCGCCGTCGACCTCGACCCTACCGTCGAGAATGATTTGCTCGCATTTGCGTCGCGATCCGAATCCCGCCTGGGCAAGAACCTTCTGCAGGCGAATACCTTCTTGATTGTCTTCATGCGCTTTGAGCGCTCGAGAATATGCGTTTGGCATCGTTCTCCCAACGTGGCCGGACAGCTTGAAACTGTCATGGATACATATATCAGTAGTTTCGCGAAATTCAGCTTGGCATACAAGCCGCAAAACAACAATATTGTACCTCAATCCCAAGGACACCATGCCGTGCTGGTAGAATGACGCATGTCTGACGGAACACCGGCACGTCCAACACGCGTCGCGCCCCGCCGTCCCATCTAGAGAAAGAACCATCAATGACTGATACGGGATCACAAGCCATCCACAACGCGCCTGCTCAAACGACCATGCCACTCGCGATTCGCGTCGGCGCAGAACTCGCAGGCAGCTGCATCGTCTTCTTCGCGATTTATGCTTTCAGCACATTCGGGTCAGCGCTATTCGGCATCAATATGGCATTCATTGCGCTCGCCACCGGCGTAGCGTACGCCGCCGTCACCTTCATCTTCGCCAAAGTATCCGGGGGTCAATTCAATCCCGCTATCACGTTGGCATCCATGTTGATCGGCAGGACGAAGCCTCTCGACGGTGTGCTGTATATCGTCGCACAGGTGCTCGGCGGCGTTATCGCCGGAGCGATCCTCGTGGGTATTCTTCCCACCACTGAAACGTTGACCAAGAAAATTTGGCTGACCGACGCGGTAAACGGATTCGGCGATGGCTCAGTATCCGCCTCGATGCTCAGCAGCGTCAGCGCCTCCTTCGATATCACGTTGGCGGTGATTGTTGAAATCATCGCAAGCATTCTGGTGGTTGCCGCCGCGATGGCGACATCACACGACGATGCGGACGCCACCGCTCACGCCACCGCCATGGGTCTGGCATATGGATTGGGTGCCGCTATGACCTACCCGGTGACCGGTGCCGGCATGAATCCGGCACGTTCCACGGGTATCGCATTGTTCGCCCGCAACGCGGGATTGGCTCAGAATCCTATGCAACAGCTGTGGGTGTTCTGGATTTGTCCGATTCTTGCTGCTGCGATCGTCGCCATGGTGATGATCGGCGTGCAGCTTATCAGGGATCAAGCCGCCGCCCGCCTTACTGCCGTACAAGACCAAGAAACGCCACAGGATATTGCGGATGAAGCGAATGGTCAGGCCTCCGAAGGCGATACCTCCGACGAGCATGATGAGCAGGATGCTTCAGCCGACGGCGTCGACGATTCAGACCATGAAGTGGATGCTCAAAGCGAGAACGGAAAGTCCGAGCCCGAAGCATAAGCACATCAGGGAGTCAAATACCGCGGAACGCACCTTCCAAGGGCTGCGATCACGCAGTATGACGCGAATCAATCCCAGCACGACGGCCGTCACGACAAGAACAATCGTGGCGGCCGTCGTATATCCAAGACCAGCGAGAATACCAGTCAGACACACCAACAACGCAACCGTCCATTCACAACCAGGTTTGCCTTCACGGGCTTCCGAAACATAGGGATGCTCATGTGCCACGATTACTGTCCTTCCTTATACCGGGATGACATGCCGACTGCCTACCACGGAACGCACCGGCATGTCCGCGACTCGATTGCGCTGCATCACAATATACACGTTGGGGCGGGATGCCAAGACATACGTACTATAAGCATCCCGCCCCCAACGGACGAACACCGAGCATGACGTTGAACAGCGGCTGGCCCTCCCCGTCATGATGGCGGATCAGTGGAAGAAGTGGCGCGTCCCGGTGATGTACATGGTCACGCCGGCCTTACGGGCAGCTTCGAACACTTCCTCGTCGCGAATCGAACCGCCGGGCTGGACAATGGCCTTGACACCGGCATTGATTAGGTATTCGGCACCGTCAGCGAAGGGGAAGAATGCGTCAGAAGCGGCAACCGAGCCTTGTGCACGATTGGCGCCATCAGCCAGCGTATTCGCACGTTCCACCGCAAGATGGCAGGAATCCACACGATTGACCTGACCCATACCGATACCGACCGTAGCTTGGTCATGCGCCAACAGGATCGCATTGGATTTCACGCAACGGATGGCTCGCCATGCGAATTCAAGATCGCGGAGCGTCTCGGCATCAGCGGCCTCACCGGAAACAAGCTTCCAAGCGTCGGGCGTATCACCGGGGGCATCGATGAGATCCATGGTCTGCACCAGCAAGCCGCCATCGATCTGCCGATACTGCTGCTTGGTACGCGGCGGTTCCGCAACCTTGAGAATACGAAGATTCTTCTTCTTGGTCTTCAGCAGTTCCAACGCCTCAGGCTCATATTCCGGGGCGACGATGACTTCGGTGAAGATCGGCCGGACATTCTGCGCCATCTCGAGGGTAACCGTCGTGTTGGCCGCGATCACGCCGCCATAGGCACTCATCGGGTCGCACGCGTGTGCCTTCTTATGGGCTTCAGCAACAGTCGCGCCAATGGCAAGTCCGCACGGATTGTTGTGCTTGACAACAGCGACAGCGATTTGCGGGGCGAAATCCCATACGGCACGCCACGCGGCATCGGCATCCACATAGTTGTTGTAGCTCATCGGTTTGCCGCCCAACTGCTCGGCATGCGCAAAACCGGTCTGGTTCAACGGGTCAAGATACAACGCGGCGCTTTGGTGGGGGTTCTCACCGTAGCGCAGGATATGAGCGCGATCCCAGGTACGCGTGTACGCGGCGGGGAACAGCGAATCCTCATGCGGCAATTCTTGCGCACCAGCTTCATCCTGTTCGATGCTCTTCGGTTTCGGCCAGTGCTTCGAAGTCCACTCGTTGATCGTCGCATCATAGGCTGCGGTGTGAGCGAAAGCCTTGGCGGCCAGCCAGCGACGTTCCTCAAGATCGAATCCGGTGCCGTTCTCAACACGCTTGGCGACCAGAGCATAATCATTCGGATCGGTAATGATGGCGACGGTCGCGCTGTTCTTCGCGGCGGCACGAACCATGGACGGCCCGCCGATATCGATTTTCTCGATGGTGTCAGCCTCATTGGCGCCGGAACGAACCGTGTCAGCGAACGGGTAGAGATTGACGACCACCAAATCAAACGGCTTGATACCAAGCGTTTTCAGCTGATTCACATGGTCCGGGTTGGTCATGTCGGCGAGAATGCCCGCATGAATATGCGGATCGAGCGTCTTGACTCGCCCGTCAAGGCTTTCCGGGAATCCTGTGACATCGCTGACTTCGATGACTTGTACTCCAAGCTCGGCAAGCCGCTTCGCGGTCGAACCGGTGGAAACCACTTCTGTTCCCGCCGCGATGAAGGCTTTCGCCAGCACGTCGATGCCGTCTTTGTGGAATACTGACACAAGGGCGCGTTTAATCGGCCGATTTGTTGTCATCCTGCTCCTCCTTGGTGATGGGTGCCGAATTCACGACACGGGGCGTGGGTTGCACGTCCATGGTTTTCCCGTCATCCTGTGCGGATGGTTCACGGGATTCCTTGGCCGGACGCAAACGCATCCAACCCAAGCGTAATCCATATATTGCCGTGTCAAACACGATGACTGCCGCCCATACTGCAAACAGACCGGTCATCGTCGGTTGGGCGACCGCGCGGGTCGACGAGACCACATCGACACCGACATGGGCCAAACGATGTCTTCCCAGCGATCCGTTGGATACGGCAAACATGCACAATGAGGCGAGAGACACCAACACACCGGCGATACTGAACGCGCCGAGCGGGTACGCGAAGTCCACCGCTTTGCGCATCAGGGTCTGACGATCGTCTTGTGCGTGAGGCGCCCGGATCGCAAAGCCGGTAGGCGATAGCATAAACGCCGTAGCGCATACAACTGCAATGATAAGCGGCAGTGATATCAATACGGTTCGCAGCCCATCGTTGGTAAGCGCTTGGGGGAAGATGGCGAATACCGGTATGCCGGGCAATCCGTCACTGTGGTCCGTCCACAGCGTGAAATGTGCGACATCGCCGATATGGAAGCCGGCACCGAACATCCAAGACAACGACCACAGGCATAGATTGGGCAACCATGCAAGTGTACAAATCGATGTGAGAATACGCGAACCGGTGCCCATGGCATCCAGTTCGAACACACGTTGGACGGCGTCATAGCCGTATACAATCCAGACAACAAGATCAATACCGGCGGCAACCATATAGACGGCCAGCAGCGTGCCTGCCAAGGTGAGTCCCAGAGTCCAAGTACGGCGTAAGCTTGGTGTCATGCGTTCATGAAAGAACTGCGAAACCGTGTGCCAGGCCTGGCTTGCCGGGATGGTGCCGATAAGATACGCCGCAGTGAACACCATACCCGTTTTCAATAGGACATGGATGGTATCGTCGAGCAGGCTCACTGAAACACCATACGTGAACGCCGCATTCATCACCAGCCAAACGAGCAGTCCGCCGAAATAGGCTGGTACGGGAAGGCTCCGCTTGCGTGCAATAGCCGACAGAAGCCATATGAGCAATAGCGTAAGTCCGAGAGGAATGATGCTTAATGTGACCGCTCCGGCACGGAACCCGACGCCTTGGGCGAGCAACACCATGGCCTGGGTAAGGGGAACGGCATAGCCTGTCAGATTCGTGGCGCCCTCTTCCATGGACACCACGAGTAGCAGTAATGTGATGACCAGCCACAGTGCCAGCACATACAACGCCATGGAGGCCGCCGCGAAGGCGACCCCCTTGAAAAACGAGACTACACGCTTGTTCATGCGGCTACGGATTGCAATGCCTTACGCATCAGTTCCGCGGTCTGGCGCGGAGTCTTGCCTACCGGAATGCCTACCGCTTCCAGTGCGACTTTCTTATCCTGTGCGGTGCCTTTGCCGCCTGACACAATCGCGCCGGCGTGTCCCATCTGTTTGCCTTCGGGCGCAGTGAATCCGGCGATATAGGCGACGACCGGCTTGGTCATATGTGTGCTGGCCCATTGCGCGGCATCCTGTTCGGCGCTTCCGCCAATCTCGCCGATCATGACAACACCCTTGGTCGCTTCGTCAGCTTCGAATGCTTCAAGCGCTTCCTGAAGGGTGGTGCCGACAATCGGGTCACCGCCGACACCGACGCAGGCGGTGAACCCGATATCAGACAACTCTCCCATGAGCTGATAGGTCAAGGTTCCGGATTTGGAAACCAGGCCGAGCGGGCCGCGCTTGACGATACCATCGGGAATGATGCCCATATTGACGCCCTTGGACTGTTCGGACGAGGGCAAGGTGATGAGCCCCGGGCAGTTCGGGCCGATGATGCGCACACCCTTGCGCAGGGCCAACTCAACGAAATACGCCGAATCAGCTACCGGGATGCCTTCAGTGATGACCACGATGGTGCTGATTCCCGCTTGGATCGCTTCAACAACCGCATCCTTGGCGAAACGAGGCGGGACGAAGATGACACTGGCGTGGGCACCGGTCGCCTTGGATGCTTCGCTGCATGTCGCATAGACCGGGATGACTGCATCCTTCCCGTTCTTCGCGTTGGGATACGTGACTGAGGTTCCTGCCTTGCGAGGATTCACACCGCCGACGATATTCGTGCCTGCCTTCAGCATGCGAGCAGTGTGTGTCATGCCTTGGTGTCCGGTCATGCCTTGAACGATAACCGGTGCGCCATCTTCTACAAACAACGTCATTTGTTGGTCTCCTTGTCTGCAGCTTGTGCGAGGGCAGCGATATGGGCAGCCTGCTGTGCGGCTTCCTCCATCGTGTCAAACACGTGGAGATGCGGATCGTTGGCGTCAGAAAGCATTCTCAACCCTTCTTGGGCCGCGTTGCCGTCAAAACGCACGACAATCGGCTTGACGGTCTCAATCGCCTGCAACGCTCCCAGAATGCCGGCGGCGACTTGCTCACATGACGTGATACCACCGTACACGTTGACGAACACCGATTTCACTTGGGGATCAGACAGAACGATCTCCAAACTGTTACGCATGACTTCAGACGAAGCACCGCCGCCAATGTCAAGGAAGTTGGCAGGCTTGATGCCCGTCCCCTGTTCCTCGCCGGCACCGGACACCGCGTCGAGCGAGCTCATAACCAAACCGGCGCCGTTGCCGATGACGCCAACCTGCCCCTGCAGATGCACGTAGTGCAAGCCGAGCTCTTTGGCCCGCTGCTCGTAGGGGTCAAGCTGGGACGCGCCCGCGAAACGCTTCCACCCATCGTGGCGGAACGCGGCATTATCGTCAAGTGAAATCTTCGCGTCAAGGGCGCACAACGATTTGCTGGACTCGTCGTCGGGATCGCCGATCTTGGCGAGAGGATTAATTTCCACAAGTGTTGCGTCATTGGCTTTGAAACACTGCCACATGTTCAGAAGAATCCGTGCGGCCTGATCGACATCCGCGTGGTAGAATCCGATGTTCTTCGCCATTTCGGTGGCGGCATCGAGATCAAAAGTATCCAGCGCATTGATATGCAGACGCTTCACCGATTCGGGATGCGCCTTGGCGATCTCCTCGACTTCGGTGCCGCCGTTGGCGGTCGCGAGGACGTCGAAATCACGCGAAGTACGGTCAACGGAAATGGAGACGTAGTACTCGTGGATGACGTTTTTGGCTTCCGCTACAAGAACGCCACGCACCTTATGGCCATGGATGACCATGGGGAAGATGGCGTTCGCTGCAGCGACCGCTTCTTCGCGAGTGTGAGCGATCTTCACACCGCCTGCCTGCCCACGATGTCCAATTTTGACCTGCGCCTTGATGACACACGGATATCCAATAGTGTCTGCAGCCTGGGCGACTTCATCGACATCTCGGGCGAAAATCCCGTTCGGAGTCGCGATGCCTTGCTCGTCAAGCAGTTGACGCGCTTGATATTCATAAAGATCCATGGCTTCCTTCTTCCTGAATTCGTTACGCCGGCATCGAGACCAAGGTACTGGTCGGATAATCGCCCAGCTCTTCAATCCCACTCAGGCCTTCGAGCTGCATGACGAAACTGAAACCAGCCACCGTGCCTCCACACTTGCGAATCAAGTCGGCAGCGGCCTTGGCGGTCCCGCCGGTGGCGATCAAATCGTCGACGATCAGTACGCGCTCTCCCCTGCTCACGGCATCGGCTTCGACTTCAACGCGTGCCGTACCGTATTCCAAGGTGTAATCTTCACCGATGACTTCCGGAGGGAGCTTGCCCGCTTTTCGTACCGCGATGAAGCCTTTGCCCAGACGGGCGGCAAGTGCTGGGCCAAACAGGAATCCTCGTGCTTCCAACCCAGCCACGGAATCGAATTCGTCGGCAGGGATAGGCAGAGCCTTCTCAAGGCCTTCAAGCATGATCTGCAGTCCTTCGGCGTTCTCCAGAACAGGCATGAAATCACGGAAATTAATGCCTTCTTTGGGGAATCCTTTGATGGAACGGAACAGTGAAGTCAAGAATTCCGCCCGCTCGTGGCCAACGAGTTCAAGCTGCCTGATATGGATATCGGATGCCATAGAAATAACCTGATCTTTCTGATTGCCAGTGTCGTCGCATCAAACGGCTTCGCGGATACTACTTGGTTTCGGGTTCCGCTGTTGCGGTTTGCGTGTGTTCCGCGTTCACGGCAGCAGGTTGGGCCGTTGACGACGTGTCCTCACCAGAAGCCTGTGCGGCGTCCGCATCATTGTCGACAGGGAGACCGGCCGGTGACTCGTTGTCCGACTGCTGCTCGTCATCATCATCGATAAATGCCGGACGAATATATTTGCCGCGAACGGATTGCATTTTGACGCGCATACGGCTGCCTTCGGAATCGACGACAACCTCTTCATACTTCTCATCCACGGAAACAATGGTGGCGATGATGCCGCCGGCCAGCACAACAAGGGTTCCCGGCACCAAGGATTGGCGAAGCTCTTCCTGCTGCTGTTGCTGCTGCTTCTTCATACGCCGCGAGCTCATCCACATCATGACGATGAACAGGACAAGGACAAGGATCATAATGAGATTCGGATCGAGATTCTGATTCATGAGGCTCCTGACATGTGCTGCGGGCTATCCAAAATATGTATTTTAGAATAGCTTGTTGACATCGTTTTCTTGCGGTTCGAGGCCGAGATGGGTCCATGCTTTTGCTGTTGCCACACGCCCTTTCGGCGTACGGATAAGGAACCCTTCACGGACGAGGTACGGTTCGCAAACCGTCTCCACGGTCTCGGACTCCTCACCGACCATGGCGGACAGGTTGTTCAACCCGACCGGCCCACCTGCGAAGTTCGTGCAAATTGCTTTCAGCACTGCGATATCCAGACGATCGAGTCCTTCGGAATCAATCTGGTACAACGCGAGGGCATCGCGTACCGCATTGACATCAACCTCGTGCAAATCATGGACGATTGCCCAGTCCCGGACTCGTCGGAGCAAACGATTGGCGATACGCGGCGTGCCTCGAGACCGTAACGACAGCTGATGTGCGGCCCCCGGACCAAGGGTGACGCCAAGAACGGAAGCTGAACGCTCGATCAGCTTCTCAAGCTCCTCATGCGGATAGAAATCAAGATGTGCAGTAAACCCGAATCGCGCACGTAACGGCGATGGCAGCATACCCTCCCGCGTTGTAGCGCCGATGACAGTAAAGCGTGGCAGCGTCAGCGGAATCGATGAAGCGCCGGGGCCCTTGCCGACCATAACATCGACACGGAAATCCTCCATCGCGATATACAGCAATTCTTCCGCTGGGCGAGGCAAACGATGGATCTCATCAATGAACAAGACCTCCCCCGCATCCAACGAACTGAGAATGGACGCCAGATCGCCAGCATGCTGAATCGCCGGACCGGATGTCACACGAATCGGCACCCCCAACTCATTGGCTACGATCATCGCGAGCGTGGTCTTCCCTAATCCGGGAGGGCCGGCGAGCAAAATGTGATCCGGCGGCACATCCCGTTTCCGTGCAGCGTCAAGGAATAATTGCAGCTGCGCCTTCAGCCGCGGCTGACCGATGAATCCGTCAAGGACATGCGGCCGGAGTTCTTCGTCACTGACCGGCTCATTATCCAGCGGCTGGGAAGAGACCATGCGCAGTGACTCCTCCCGGGCGCCATCATTGCTGACCATCATGTCGCCGACGTTGCCGATGGCACGACTGCCGGACTCGTTCGTCTTCATTGCCATATCACCTTCCCCGATCCAGCTCAGTCAATGCGAGTTTCAACACGCCCGGTACGTCCTGGGACGCGAGCGGCGTCTTGATATCATGGTCCCGGCATGCGCGCTCGACGGCGTCCTTGGCATCCTGTTGACGCCACCCCAAAGACATCAGACCTTCAATCACCTGTTGCGAACCGGTGTCAACGGCAGTCGCTGAGGGCGCCGCCGCCGATCCTTCAATCTGCGTGAGATCAAGCGACCCTTTCAACTCGAGAATGATTTTCTGAGCGCCCTTTTTCCCTAGACCAGGCGCCTTGGACAATGCCGTGGCATCGCCATCCGCCACGGCGCGCGCCAGACGGTCAGGCGGCAACGTGGATAGCAAAGACAACGCGACTTTAGGACCTATGCCGCTGACTTTCTGCAGCTGCAAGAACATTTTCTTCTCAGCGGAGGAAAGGAACCCGTACAATGTCATCGCATCCTGAGTCACAACCATCGAGGTGTACAGCACAACATGCTGGCCGGCATGCAATGACGACACGTCGGTTTGGGGCATGCGCACGTCAAAACCGATGCCGTGGACGTCGAGAATGGCCCCCGCCTGATCGACGGACTCGACTTGCCCGTTCAACATGGCGATCATGATGCCTCCTTCATCGCACTCTTACATATTCGAACACATGTTCGATAGTTTACATGCCGCGGTCGACGCCGCGACGACGTTTGGCTTGCTGTGCAGCCAATGCCCACTGCCGTTGGGCGGCAGTCAAATGCTGCTCGCGTTCACCGCCCTGCAACGCACCGGCCGGGCGAAGCGCATGGCACATCGCCTGCGCCAACGCATCAGCAGCGTCAGGTGGTTTCGGCATTTCAGACAAATTCAAAATCCGCATCACCATACGCTCTACCTGAAGTTTGTCAGCTTTGCCATTACCTGTGATGGCAAGTTTGACTTCGGTCGGCGTGTGCAACGCGACGGGTATCCTACGCTGTGCCGCAGCCAGCATGGCCATGCCCGCCGCCTGGGCGGTACCAAGTACGGTATTGCGATTGTCCTGCGCAAATACCCGCTCGATGGACACCGTGTCGGGGGCGAACAGCTCGAGCTTATCGACAAGACCGTTATAAATCGACAGAAGCCGCAAGTCCTGGGACATGTCCGGACTGGTGCGGATGACATCGACGTGGATAAAAGAAAGCCGGCGTGATGCGCCGGCTTCCACCACGCCGACCCCGCACCGAGTCAATCCGGGGTCAACGCCAAGAATGATCAACAGATCACTCCTCTTCCTCCAACTGGGCCATGACCTCATCGGACGCAGTCCAATTGCTGTAAATGTTCTGGACATCATCAAGATCATCCAAGTTGTCGATCAGCTTGGATACCTTGCGCGCATCATCAAGGCTGAGTTCGACCTCGTTCTTCGGAATCATGACCAGATCAGCGGAGTCATAATCGATGCCGGCATCCTGCAGTCCCTTACGAACGGTGACCAAATCGCTCGGATCGGTGATAACGCTGAACACGTCGCCGTCATCAGATACGTCTTCGGCACCAGCTTCAGCCGCGATTTCGAAGAGCTTGTCATAATCCATGCCTTCAGCCGGAACCACGATCTGGCCCTTACGCTCAAAGTTGAAGCTCACGGCGCCCGAAGTGGCAAGGGAGCCGTTGCCCTTGGTCAGCGTGGAACGAACTTCAGCCGCCGCACGATTACGGTTATCGGTAAGGCATTCGATAATCAGACCGACGCCGGCGGGCGCATACCCCTCATACACGATATCCTCGTAATTGGCTGCGCCATCTTCCTCACCAGAGCCACGCTTGACGGCGCGCTTGATGTTATCGGCAGGCATGGAAGCCTTCTTGGCCTTGACGATCGCATCATACAGCGTCGGATTGCCATCAGGATCGCCACCGCCCAAACGGGCTGCAATCTCGATGTTCTTGATCAGCTTGGCGAACAGCTTGCCGCGCTTGGCGTCAATGGCGGCCTTCTTATGCTTGGTGGTCGCCCACTTGGAATGCCCTGACATAATGCTCCTAGCAGATACGGGTATGATAAACACACCGATTGTAAAGCGCTTTCAAGACAAGACCTGCGCATACACGTTGAGCACCTGGTCGACCACGGTCGACCAATCATACCGGAATGACCGTTGTTGCCCTGCAGCTCCGAGCGCTGATCGACGTTCGGCATCAGCGAGCAGCGAACAAACCACCGAAGCGCAATCCGCGGCATCACCATTTGAAAACAACGCCGCCGCACGCCCCTGGTCCGACACATCAACGAACGCGGGCAAATCTGACGCGACCACGGGGCATCGCGCGGCCATCGCTTCAGCCAATACGATGCCGAAACTCTCGCCGCCGCGTTGCGGAGCCACATACACACTCAGCGAACGGTAGAAACGCTCCTTGTCTTCATCACTGATTCTGCCGAGAAACTCCATATGCGCTCCAAGCACACCGCTCGGGTCGAGATCCGCGATCATGTCGCGCCCTTGTCGTTCCCCATCCCCGACGCACAGGAACCGGGCTTGCGGATATCGGTCAAGAATCTTCAAGGCCGCTTCACAAAACACGGAGAATCCTTTGCGTTCCTCGCCGATGCGTCCGAGGAATCCAATCGTCGGCATGTCATCCGTCCCCACCCATCGGGGTGAAGGTGAGGCTTGTGCGAACCTACGGCATGAAATGCCGTTGGGGATGATTGTCGTCGGAATATGCTCAGGCATGTACCGGTCCGCCGTGGCACGCGCGGAATCGCTGACGCATATCGCATACGACAACGGGGCAAGATAACGGTTGAGGTATGTCTGGAAGAACCTCAATGCGAGAGGATACGTGTTGAATGCGGCATGGAACGTGCCGACCAGCGGCGGATGCCGCGTCATCGTCAACGGCTTATGACTCAATGACGGCGCTTCCGGCTCATGCAGATGCACGATATCGAAATGCCCTTGCCTGACCCATCTGCGGACTTGGGTGCCGACAAAACCGAAATAACTTAACCGTGATACCGAACCATTGTAAGGAATGGCGAATGACGTGCCATTCGTCTGCACCCACAACGGCATGTCGTTGGTTCTGCGCCCAGGGGCAAGGACCTCGACCTGATGTCCGCGGGCGATTAATTCTTGTGCGAAATCCCGGATGTGAAACTGCACTCCCCCGGGAGTTTCGAAAGAATACGGAGAGATGATTCCAACTCTCAGCTTGCGCCCATGCAACGGATCGGGAATGTCACCAATGTGCGAATCGGCTTGAACATGCCGAAAGTCGTTGGCCATCATGTCCTTTCTCTTCGTGATCAATCGATATGCCTTAGCGTACACGTACAAACCGTGCGCCACAGACGATATTCGTCACCGTGCGCGCGCTTCGATCAGCCGTCGGACATCATCGGGAATGTCGCTGAGCCGCGAAAAATCAAGATCTTCAAGGAAAATCGGCTGAAGCATATGCCAATCCTGAGGATGCCGCTCAATACCTTCGGACCACACATCGACCCAAGCTTGACTGATGGCTCGTATGGCTTCCTCCCGCGGCAATCCACGGTATGCGGCGACATCAATCGGCTCACTGATCCAGCATACGTACCCGTACGGCGTATGGGCGAGCTTGCGACGGTTCCGATCGAGCCGTTCACGATACATATTGACCACATACAAGGGCAATCCCGTGTCCAATGCCAATGTCGCGGGGCCTCGTGCCACACGAATCATCGAATCGAAGGCATGGACGAACTCACCATGCCTGCTCAAATCACGATCGGCGAGCAACGGAACCAGCACATGTGGTTTGCCGAGCTCCTGCTCCAATTGACCGATGAGACCATGGCGCCCGGTAAGCAGAATGTTGATTCCCAAGGATTGCCGGATGTCGATGAACGTCTTCAGAAGATGCTCGTTACTCAACCGCTCCGCCACGGTAGTGACCGGAGCGACAGCATGGTGGGCCCAATACCCGGCATAATCCCAGTTGCCTTGATGTCCAAGGGCAAGCGGGGCCGAACCGGATTGTTTCCGAGTCTGTTCGATAAGCTGTTCGAGTCCCGGGCCTTCCCCGCGAACACGTGCCAGAAGACATTCATCACTTCGCCCGCCTACAGTCATGGCTTCGGAAAAATACGTGAAGTACGAGCGCATACCTCGATGCGACATCATACGTACATGGAGATGAAGCCACGCGGCGGATGGCGACGTTCCCGTCATGCGACGCTGCCTCGCACGAAGAACACGCCGGAGATTCCGTTCAAGCTGGCGGACACCACCAACACGGAACAGCCATGCCACATCCGCGGCGACAAGGAACATGCCGCGGACCAATCGTTCGGGAACAGCCCCGGCATGCCGGGCGATGAAGACAAGAATCCGGTCGAACAAGACTGTCCTATCTCACGGTATCATGTTCTGGAGCATTCGCGTCCCCAACAGGCACCGTATTACCCCTCATTTGTCTGCGGACTTCAAAGATCCGCTGGAATACAGTAATCAGTCCGAGTACCGCAAGCAGTACCATCGCGACGGCCAGCCACACCCCCTGATGCGTCAATCCGGTAATCAACATACCAACAAGGATGATGCACAGCCGATCGGCACGTGTAGCGATGCCGTTCTTCGCTTCATATC
>Ga0256406_1002116_pt1 | contig 29383 bp, 24 predicted proteins | sample RumenRJG_03DNA_FD_185986 | JGI IMG/M metagenome (GOLD analysis project Ga0256406, IMG submission 185986) | Bovine rumen microbial communities from Lethbridge, Alberta, Canada - RJG_03 | ecosystem: Host-associated > Mammals > Digestive system > Stomach > Rumen | place: Canada: Alberta | collected... | reverse complement strand
AGACTTTCCTGCAGCAATAATTTGAAAGCTCCCTCTCTGTCGTTTGTGAGCAGTTCTAGAATTTCTTCCTGATTTAAGGTAAGATTGATTTGAGCCATTGTTCTCCTCCTGTTAGGCATATTGTTGATTGTGGTTGATTTTCATTATACCTGAAGGATCGAGCCATTGGCTCTTTTTGTTTTTGAATTTACACCATTATACGGATGTAATCCATAAAATAGAAAACTCTAATACAAAGAGCCGGAAAATATAAATTTTGTATGAGAAAATTGCCGGCAGAAGCGGTTTCTCTTATACATCGTGACCCAAGAGGGGAAAATCTGTATGAGCGAGCTCATACAGTAATGCGGGAATTGGGGTAGAGTGTATTAGAAAAATAAAAAACATGAAGAAAAATATCATACACAGAGTCACGGAATAAAAAATTATGTATAGGAAATTCTGGCGAGTGCAGTATTCCATATACATTCAGGAATGAATTTGAAAGTAATGTATGAGCCGGCTCATACACTAATGCCGGAGAGAAGGGAACTGTATGAGAACTGCTCCCTTTCCCTTTGCCCTTGGGCGATTCACCCCTCAGTAGACTCCCCGGTAGAACCACTCTCCTTCCGGTAGACCCGCTGAATCGCCCACTTTCTACCCCACCACCCAACCAGTAGGGTGACCCTACCACCGTAACGTCCTATGCTGTAGGCAAGCGAAGGGAAGTGTCCAGAATGACAGAAGCAATAAGAAGATGGAAGAGCCCGAGGACGCCGGTGGAAAAAAGAATCCTCCCCAACTATACCCATGGGGAGGAAATCTTCAATATGGTGACCCACATTGTGGGAGGCGGCATAGGAGTACTATGCCTGGTGTTCGTCATGGCCAAAACAATAATGAGTTCAAACTGGTGGGGCTTTGTGACCGGGGTGCTCTACTGCCTTTCCATGATCCTTGTCTATACCATTTCCAGTGTGTATCACGGTTTGGATCCGGAGCGGGATGGCCTTGCCAAAAAGGTCATGCAGACGCTGGACCACTGTGACATTTACTTCTTGATATGCGGCACCTACACGCCCATTGCCCTCGGAACCATGCGGACCGAATATCCGCTGCTGGCATGGCTCACATTGGGTATTGTCTATGCGGTCTGCATAGTAGGTACCGTGTTTACTGCAATTGATTTCCTGAAGTTTGGAATCCTATCTTACAGCTGCTACTTCGTGGCAGGATGGAGTGTACTCTCGGCAATTTGGGCCATGTGGAAAGTCTACTCCCCGACATTTGTCATCCTGCTTCTTTTGGGCGGCGCTGCCTACTCCCTCGGAATGATTTGGTTCCGCCTGCAGCTGAAGGGGAAACGCTATAGCCATTCCATATTTCATCTGTTCATTATAGCTGGAAGCTTGCTACAGTTTGCAGCAGTATATCGGTTCTGCCTGTAATGTTACTCCGACCGCAGCGCAGCCACCGGATCCTTCTTTGCGGCGATTCGCGACGGGATAAACCCGGACAGCAGCGTCAGAATGACACTGATCAGGATGAGTAACAATGCATAGCGCGGCGGCAAGATGGCAACCTTTGCAATGGCGTAGTGCTTCATGCCATAGTGGTTTATAGGTATGGATATGAGCAGTGTCAGAATAATGCCCATGAAGCCGGAAATAAGGCCCTCAATGAATGTCTCTGCATTGAATATCTTGGAGATGTCGCCCTTGGAGGAGCCCAGGGCCCGGAGAATGCCGATCTCTTTTGTCCGCTCAAGGACGGAGATATAGGTGATGATGGCAATCATAATGGAGGAGACAATCAGCGAGATGGCGACAAACGCAATCAGCACGCTGCTGACAGTGTCCACCACATCGGTGATATTCTTCGTGATGGTGGCAATGAGGTCCGTAAATGAGATCTGTTTCTTGGGGTCATTTACCTGAGAATTATAGTGCTTGATGAAGTCAATGACCTTGTCTTTGTTTTCAAAGTCACTGGGATAGATGGAGATGGAGGACGGGTCGTCCGGCGTCGCATATCCCAGCTTCTGCAGGACCTCGTCATAGGTGGAGGGCGTCTCGCCGGAGATGCCGGCCATGAGGGCCTCGATCTGGCCCGGGTCGAGGTTGTTCTTCAGCTGGTTGATGAGCTCATCCCGGTGGGAGGCGAGGTACTGCTGGATGAGGGAGCTCATCTGGGCATCCGTGAGACCATCGGCATACTTGCCGATCATCCTGCGAATGTCATCCTGAGTGAGATTCCCCATGTACTGCGCCGCCAGTTTCTCCATGTCGGAGCGGGACAGCGAGCCGGCATACTGTTTAATAAGCTGCTGCTTTTCGGCCTCTGTCATGTTGCCCATGTACTGCTGGATCATCTTTTTGACATCGGCGTCACTCATGCTGCCGGAGTACTCCGCGGCAATTCGCTGGATGTCCTCCTTAGAGAGGTTCTGCGTGTACTGGGCAATGAGTTGCTGCTTCTCTTCCGGACTCAGCTTGTTGATGTAGTCCTGCACCATGGCACGGACCTGGTCCTGGGTAAATATGTTCTGGAAGGCACTCATTATTGCCTGCTGCAGCAGATTCCGCACATATTGGAACAGAGCCGACTGCGTTTTGCTGCCTGCATCCCCCGCATAGGCGACCGGGGAGAATGCGTCTTTCATGGACGGGCGATACAGCCCCTGCGAAACCGTCGGAGTCTCTCCCGCGCCCACGGATGTTCCCATGGACAGCAGGCCGGACAGGTAGTTGCTGGCGCCGAGCACGGAGCCGGACTTTTTGTCAAACCCTTTGCCGGTCAGGACGTTGCGGCCGGGGTTGCTCAGCTGTGCCTTTACGACCGGGGCATCCGCAGTCTGCTTCATGAGATATTGTGTGAGTGCAGGTGTGTAGACAACGCCTGCGGTGGACATGGAGTCGTCCTGCAAGCGGAGAACTGCCGTCACGGTGAGCTCGGAGCCGTCATTCAGCCGGGAACCCATGTAGTTTTCGTCGGAGGAACGGTCAACATAGACTCCATCGGAACTGGTGTACAGCGTAGCCGGTGCAAAGCAGCGGAACTTCTTGCCGATGGCGTCACTGTAGTTGAAAGTGCTGGACTTCTCGGCAATTTTTTTGCCATTTTTTGCCTTGCCCATGATCTGGTCCATCTCGCTGATGTCCATGAGGCCCAGCGTGTAGAGCATGTAGTCCGGGACTTTATTGTGCTCATCAATGACCAGCGCTACTTCGTTGTACTTCTTCGGCCACTGGCCGGAGAGAAGTTTGTACTGCTGGTTCAGCAGAGTCTTGGAAGAGGCCATCTGCTTCCAGTTGGTCTGCAGGGAATTGCTTCCGAGCATGCGGGATCCCATGGTGTTGGCGTTGACTTCGGTGGGCGGGGTACCAAAGCTGCCATCGTTGGAAGAAGATGAATCGCCCAATTTTATGGTGGCAGGGTAGACCTTGATAAGACCTTTTTTCGGGTCGGTGCGGAAGACCTGGGGCTCAATGTCGTATCCGTATTCGATGGAGCTTACGGCACCCTTCAGGTCGGCGTTGTGCTTGTCCAGATATTTTTTAAAGGACTTCAGGTCGTTCTGCTTGATGAAGTCCTGACTCTCCTGCAGGGAGTCGGTTATTACGGTGTCGGAGTGGATCTTTCCATCCGCAGGTGTGCTTGTGCCCTCACTTTCCATGGCCTGCATGGCGGGAGCCTGCTGCCTTCGCGTGCTCATCATTCCGTTGAGGTCAAAGCTCTCCCGCTGCAGCTGGATAGGGTAGTTGCCCAGCATGTCGCTCTCCATGGATTTAATATATGTGTTTACACCATTGGACAGCGCTAGAATTAGGGCAATGCCGATGATGCCAACGGAGCCGGCAAACGAGGTCAGAAATGTTCTGCCCTTTTTAGTGAACAGGTTGTTGAGGGAGAGCATGATGGCCTTGCCAATGCCGAGACGGGTATGCTCTGGCTTGGACTTCTGGACCTGGATGCCGCTCTGGTGGAACGGGCGGGAGTCAGAGGTAATCTGCCCATCCTTTAGCTGGATGATTCTGTCAGCATACTGCTCTGCCAGATCCGGGTTATGGGTGACCATGATGACGAGCTTTTCCTTAGCCACCTCCTTCAGGATGTCCATGATTTGGACAGAGGTCTTGGAGTCCAGGGCGCCGGTGGGCTCGTCGGCTAGGATGATATCCGGGTCGTTGACCAGGGCGCGGGCAATGGCGACGCGCTGCATCTGGCCGCCGGAGAGCTGGTTGGGCTTCTTGTGGATCTGCTCACCGAGGCCGACACGGGTCAATGCGTCAATGGCTTTCTGCTGCTGGTCAGAGCCGGATTTCCCGCCAATGGTAAGCGCCAGTTCCACATTGGACAGGATGGACTGATGGGGAATGAGGTTGTAGCTCTGGAACACAAAGCCGATGGAGTGATTCCGGTAGGCGTCCCAGTCCCGGTCTGTATACTCCTTAGTGGAGATGCCATTGATGATGAGGTCTCCGGAGTCGTAATGGTCCAGACCGCCGATGACGTTCAGCAGTGTGGTCTTGCCGGAACCGCTGGGCCCGAGAATGGCCACGAACTCGCTGTCCTGAAATTCCAGGGATACGCCGTCCAGCGCGGTCTGGGTCAGGTCGCCGGTTATATAGGTTTTCGATATATCTTTTACCTGTAGCATAAAAGTCTCCTTTATATACAAGTAAGTTTAATGGAGATAGCAGGGGGAAACAAGCGACAATTCGGACTCAGCTGTCGACTATAGGGCCATTGTCGGCAATTGTGAGAAAGAAAAATGGGGATTGCAAGTTTTTATGCAATCCCCATTGGTTGTATCTATGATTTTTTTGCTGCCTTATTCTGCCACGACGCCGGCTTCTCCACCGCTCTCAGCAGGGCCGGCCTGCGTGTGAGGTGCCTGGGTCTGCGGAGCCTGGGTCTGCGGAGCGGCTGTTGTGGAGGCCTCGGTCTCCGGCTCGGTCTCGCGGAATGTGCGGGCGACACTCTGGGTCGTGGACTCGGTGGTACTCTGGGTCTCAAAGTAGGAGTAGGCGGATGGGGCTGTGGTGGTCTCCTTGTTTCCTCCTATGCGGGAGGCGAAAATACCGATCAGCGTGCCGAGGACAGCCACCAACAGAACGATGAGAATGGTGACCAGCACTTTCTTGGTGTTGCTGCTTCCGGAGGCGACACGTTCCGCTCTCTCGGGAGCAGGTTTTGCGGCTCTTGGAGCTTTGGGCGCTGCCTCTGTCTCAATTTCCACCTGGCGGAGATCCGGCTGACGGAAGTTGGACTTCTTCCGGGGCGCACTCTGCTTCGGTGCCTCCTGTACCGGGGGGATGACCTGGGTGGGCTCCTCCTGCTCCGGTCGATGGAAGAACATGTTTGTGGTCTTGGGTTCCTCCACAATGGTGGGCCGCTCGGCGGGCGCCGCCTCGAATTTGGGGGCGATTGGCTCGTCGACCTTGGCAGCATTGGCCTTTCCCTCAACTATGTCCATGATCTGATTGAACTGCGAGGAACGAACCTTGGTCGGCACATCTGTATAGAGATTGTTGCCATATTCGGCAAGCAGATTGTCAATGACTTCGTTGCCGGTGCCATAACCGGAGAAGTCGATGGCACTGCGGCTGGCGGTGATGGCCTTCTGCAGTTTCTTACAGCCGAAATAGATGTCGGAGTTGACGGTGTACTCGGTGACACCGAGTACGTCGGCAATTTCACTGGTTTCCATGCCATGGCTTTGGAGAAGCAGTGAGGTGCGCTGCCCATTGTTCAGATTGTCGAGGGCGTTCTCGACAACGTCCAGGGCGGTGGCGGGTGAGCCGTTGTCCACGGCGCCGGCAGGTCGGAGCTGATTGGCATTGTAGCACTGGGTGGCTGCCGCCTTTGCCGCGTAGAGCGGGAACTGCTTTGGGGACTTCAGGGTGTCCAGAGACTCAAAAATGGAGAGATAGGTGTCGACAATAACGCTATCCGGATCCGAACTGCTGTTGAGAAGTTTTCGGCAGATGGCGGTGACGTCGTTTATGGTGCTGTCGTAGAGATCCTGCAGGGCGTCGGTGCTGCCGTTTTTGGCGGCCCGGACAGTTTTCGAAAAATTGATTTTTTCTGCCATAGGGTATCCCTCTTTCTATAATATTACAGTTTATTCGGAGGCCGGGAGTCCGGCGCGAAGGCCTTTCAGTTCTTCAATGTTAAAAGTATACTGCTTTTCGCAGAATTGGCAATGGAGAGTTACGGGTTCTCCGTCATTTATCATGCTGTCGAGTTCTTCCGGGCCGAGCAGCTTCAGAGCCCGGGAGACCCGGTCCCTGGAACAGTTGCAGGAAAAGTTCACCGGCTGCCGGTCTGTAATGGTGAGGTCAAAACCGGAGAGCACGGTCTCCAGAAGTTCCTCCGGGTTCTTGCCCTCACGGAGCATTTCAGTGACATCGGGGAGCTTTCCAATATTTTCCTCCAGACGAGAGATAACGGCGTCGTCGGTGTTCGGCATGAGCTGGATAATAAACCCGCCGGCCTCCCGAACAGTGTTGTCCTTGTTCATGAGGACCCCCAGACCGACGGAGGAGGGCACCTGCTCCGACTCGGCAAAATACCAGGTCAGGTCGTCGGCAATTTCCCCGCTGTGCAGTTCTACGGAGCTGCCGTATACCTGACCGTTTTCCAGGTCACGACTTACGGAGAGCGTGCCGCTGCCGACAGCACCGCCCACATTGAGATGTCCGTTCTCCTTGGGCGGTAGAATGACGGCGGGGTTCTTTACATATCCCTTGACGGTTCCGTGATTGTCTGCTGTTACGGTGATGCCCTGAAGTGGACCGTCCCCATTTACCTGGATGGTCAGGACATCGTCTTTGCCCTTGAGCATGTCGGCCATCATGAGACCGGCGCACATGGTGCGGCCCAGCGCGGCGGTGGCGATTGGGCTCGTGTTATGGGCACTCCGGGCGTATTCGACAAGCTCTCTGCCGGTGACGGCAAAGGCGCGGATCTGCTCGCCTGCGGCAATGGCCCGGACCATATAGTCAGTCATTCGTTGAAACTCCTTATAATAGGTTATTGGGATTATACCATGAAATGCATAAAAAATCTTTTTCGAAAAAGTTTTTCATAGCTATGGGAAAAAAACGGGTTTTCTGATAGAATATTTTTACGCCTTTACCGGCGTTTTTATATTTTGATTACTACTTTTTATATAGATTCGGAAAAGAGAATATTTTTTCATGAAATTAAAACAGAACAGCGGCTATCCGACGGTAATTTTATTGCCGATTCTGGTAGCCTTTTCTATCATGCTCGTCTTTGTCGTTGTTTTGAACCCGGATGGCGCAGAACCGGGACGACAGGAGGTCCCTGTCCAGACGAGCCATTCTGTCGAAAAGAAGGCGGCTCCGGCAGAAAAGCCGACCCCATCAAAGGATCACGTCCTCTATCTGACCTTTGATGACGGCCCAGGCCGCTACACGGACCGGCTGCTGGATATTTTACGAGAGAACAACGTGAAGGCCACGTTTTTTGTTACGAATTGTCACCCGGAGTACCAGGACTTGATCGCCCGGGAATATGCAGAGGGCCATGCCGTAGGGGTACACTCCTATTCCCATGACTATAAGAAAATTTACAGCAGTGAGAAGGCATTCTGGCAGGACTATTCTGCCATGGACGCCGTCATCTATAAACAGACCGGGCACCATGCCCGCTTGCTCCGTTTCCCCGGCGGAAGTTCCAATGCGGTGAGCCGGAAATACTCCAAGGGAATCATGCGCCGGCTGACAAGACAGGCGACGGACCGCGGCCTTGTCTATGTGGACTGGAATGCCCAGTGCGGGGACTCGGACGGCATACGGACCTCTTATGGTGTTTATCGGCGCCTGACAAGGGAAATCGGCAACAGTTCCCGGCCACAGCATATCATCCTGTGCCATGACATTAAGCCTTATACGGTGGCTGCCATGGACGACTTTATTAAGTGGGCCAAGGCAAACGGATATACGTTTGAGGTGCTCTCTCCATCCGGCTTTGATGTGCATCAGCCCCTCAGCAACTGACAAGTAAAATAAGGATCTGCAGCAAAATCATTTTGCTGCAGGTCCTTTTTGTTCCATTCAGACAACGGAGTCTTTGCCAATAGTCGGTATAGATATTTTGCAAAATAGTGTGGATGCTCTGGTATGGGGAGAGTAATCTACACGGAAAGGAAAAGCATGCGGATGACCCATATAATGTTCTGGAATATGTATAATCATCACGTATATAAAATTTTATATAACAAATGTAGATAAAGTCAAAATACCATTCATGCTTTCTTCTCCCATTTGGGGCGGGAATAATTCCGGAGAACGGAAGGAAAACTATGATTTCAATTTCATACTTAATTCTCATGTTTAGCGGATTTTTCCCTGCTTATGGCTTACAAAAAATCACCTTGGATACACAATGAATGTTTTCACATTTTTCTGTGATGATATATCAGGTAAAACCCAAAAAAATTTTCGGATTATTCTGCTTTTCAGCATAAATAATATGTATACTATTTTCGAGAGACAATAGGAGAACGAGAAAGTAAAAAAAGGAACGCCAGACGGCGTTCCTTTTCATGATTTTTCAGTCGGAAACTTCGATATCCTTGACCTCTTCCGCGAGCAGTTCATCCTCCTGCCCGGGGAGATAGTCCTTTGTTATCCCTAACTTTTTACGCTCCCGCTTCGAATACATGAAACCGGGCAATAGTTCCCCATTTTTCTTGAGAGCGCGGAACTCGGCGGAGGCGGCGAAGAGTACATCGCCCGAGGAATTGATCATGGTCTCGACACTGTCGTTGAGCACGCCGAGCATGAACCCGACACCAACTGCCTTCATGGCAACGTCGTTGCCAATGCCGAACAGGGAGCACGCCATGGGCACGAGCATGAGCGAGCCGCCGGCGACTCCGGAGGCTCCGGCCGCCCCAAACGTGGCCAGGAGGCTCAGCAGGATGGCAGAGGGAACATCCACATTGACGCCCATCGTATGAGCTGTGGCGATGGACATGACCGTAATTGTCACAGCCGCGCCGTTCATATTGATGGTGGCACCGAGCGGGATGGAGACCGAGTACATGTCCTCATCCAGCCCCAGTTTCTCGCAGAGCTTCATGTTGACCGGAATGTTGGCCGCCGAACTTCTTGTGAAGAATGCGGTAATGCCAGAGTCCCGAATGCAGCGGAACACGAGCGGATACGGGTTGCGCCGCATGCAGACAAATGCCACGAGCGGGTCGATGATGAGAAGCACAGTGAGCATGGTACCAAGGAGGAGAAGCAGGAGCTTTCCATACTCTTTGAAGACGCCTATGCCCAGAGTGGAGACAGACGAGAACACGAGTCCCATGATGCCGAAGGGGGCAAACTCAATGACCCAGCGTACGATCTGGGTGACGGCGTCCGCAACGTTCTCCATAAACGTCTTGCTCGAGGGGCTTGCCAGCTTCTTCATGGCAATTCCGAACAGAATAGCCCAGAACAGGATGCCAATGTAGTTTCCGTTGGACACGGACTGCACTGGGTTGGAGACAATGTTCAGAAACAGATCATGCATGACGCTGCCAATTCCCTGGGGTGCGCCGCTGGCCTCAGAGGCACTTACGCCGGCGAGGGCAATTTTCTGAGGAAACAGAAAACTCGAGGTGACGGCGGTGATGGCCGCAAGGAATGTGCTTAATAAGTACAGGATAATGACCGTTCCGAATTTCTTCCCAAGATGGGAACTACTTGTTGCCAGGGAACTGGAGATCAGCACGAAGACCAGCACAGGCGCCACGGCCTTTAGGGCGCCGACAAAGATGTCGCCAAATACGCCGATCCAGCTCTGACCCGGGCAGGCAAGGGCCAGGATAATACCCAGCACCAGTCCGCCGAGGATGCGGAACACGAGATTGGTCCCGGTGTACCAATGGCCGATTTTTTTCAATACGTTCATGGGGCCCCTTCTTTCGAGGATTTTTCTATCAGGTTGAGTTCATCGTATCAAAATTTTTCCGTGTACGCAATTTTGTCTTCATCTTGACGCGCACCGGGAAAAAGGGAATAATATCTTATATTGTATTAGGAGAGGAGAATGTTTTCCCATGCCGGATAAGGATAAGGAAAGCTTAGAACAGCAAAAACAGGCGCAGAAGGCCTTTAAAGAGGCAGAGAAAAACGCGAAGCGCAAAGAGCGGGAAGAGGCAGAGGCAAACAGCATGCCGGGCTACACCAAGGCCCAGAAGACGAACCGTCGTCTCCTTATTTTCTTCCTCATCCTTGTTTTTGTATTGCTTATATTCGTCCCCATCTACGGGGTCGCACGGAAGAACGCAAGAGAGAAGAAACAGCAGCCGCTGGCCGTCTCGTCCACGCAGGTCCAGGACCCGCAGAAGGACAGCAAAATGAAGGCCATGAAGCTGGCTACTCTGCGCTACGCCGGCGTGGAGTTCACCGGGAACGCAAAAGACTACTCCTTTGAGACCATTGACGACCGGAACAACACCATCGTGGGTGAGACAAAGGTAAAAATAAAAGGCGACCCGGGCTACTTCCGCCTCGTCACCATTTTCAGCCAGAGCAAGGATGAGACGACGACACACTACGTCTACCTCCGCGGTGAGCTGAACGGACAGCAGGTCCAGCAGCTCGTCATGAACGACGGCAAGTACAACAATGAAATTTCGTCCCGGAAGCTGCCGACGGTGGGACAGAATATGAAGACGAGCTGAGGCGCAAATATTAAATTTAGAAAAGGGCTGTTTTTGGAAACAGCCCTTTTTGTTTTTGGCGGCGGCTCATACAAAATATCGATTTTCCTTACTTTTGTATGATGCGCCGGGGGTATTTTGGGGCGTTTATCCCCTTTTTTCTTCTGCCAAGCGGCCTCTCCTCTGTCGTTTTGGGGCGATTTACTCTGCTTTCTACAATTTCAGGCTGATTTTCCCAGAAAAAATCATACACTCCAAGCCATATTTAAAATCTTGTATAAAAAATGCGAAAGAAAAAAGCCGGATACCCCACGGGGGTATCCGGTCCTCTTCTATTAGATTGGCAAAATAAACGGCTTTCCTTCCACCTGCACCAGCCGCAGATCCACATCATACACCTCTTTGACCAGCTCACTGCTGATGACGCTTTCTGGTTCCCCCTGGGCGAGGATTCCGCCGTCCTTCAGCGCAATGATCTCGTCGCTGTAGTAGAGCGACTGGTTGATGTCGTGCAGAACCATGGCAATGGTCAGGCCGTACTCCCGGTTCAGGGAGCGGACGAGGCGGAGGATATCGAGCTGGTAGCGGATATCCAGATAGGTGGTGGGCTCGTCGAGGAACAGGATCTTGGTGTCCTGGGCGAGGGCCATGGCAATCCAGGCTCGCTGTTTCTGGCCGCCGGAGAGCTCTGCCACGCGGCGGTCCTTCAGGTCGGCCATACCGGTGACCTCCAGCGCGTGCCGGATGATCTTCTGATCCTTTTCCCGGTCTTCCGGGAAACCGCAAACCGTGTAGGGTGTTCGGCCAAAGGCGACGAGACGGCCAACTGTGACATCGGGAGGGGCTGTGTTGTTCTGGTGGACAATGGCCACCTCTTTGGCGTAGTCCTTGGACTTGATTTCGCCCACCGGACGGTCATTCAGATAGATGGAACCGCTGTCCGGCGTAAGGTTCCGGGTCAGCAGGTTGAGAAGCGTGGACTTTCCGCAGCCGTTGGCGCCGATGATGGTCGTGATCTTTCCTTCTGCCAGCTCCAGAGAGAGGTCCTTCAGGACCGGCTCCCCGCCGGGGTAGGAGAAGGTCAGGCTCTCAGTGCGAAATACTGGGTTTTCACATTCCATAAGTCTTTTCCGACCTCCTCAGCAGGAAGATAAAGAACGGGCCTCCGACGATGGCCATGATGACGGCCGCGCTGATCTCGTTGGGCGGGGCAATGAGCCGTCCGGCCGTGTCCGCCAGCAGGAAACAAAACGCGCCGGTGAGAACCGTGAACGGAATAAGCACCTTGTGGTTGCTTCCGACAAGAAGCCGGGCGATGTGCGGGACGATAAGGCCGAGGAACGAGATGGGTCCAATGATGGCGGTGGCACTGGAGGCCAGTAGCACAGCAATGCAGGAGACGAGGATACGGCTCCGGTTCACATGGACACCGAGCGATGCAGCGGTCTCATCCGACAGTGACAGCAGATTGCACTGCCCTGCAACGCAGAGAGCCGCGATGACACCGATGAGGCAGTAGACGGCGAGAATTTCTACATCGCCCCAGCCGAGCTGGGAGATATTGCTGTTGATAAGGCTGACGCCCGAGTTGCTGGTACCTGCCTCAAAGGCGTCCACAATGCCCGTGAACATGGCACTGACGGCCACACCCACAAGGATGATGCGCAGCGGGGAAAGTCCACTTTTCCAGGACAGACTGTAGACGATGGCAAAGGCCAGCAGACCGCCAATGCAGGCGAAGAGCGGCTTGTAGAGGTACAGCGCCGGGAAGAAGAACGCCAGGATGACCGAGACGAGGCTGGCGCCGGAACTGACGCCGATAATGCCCGGGTCGGCAATGGGGTTCTTTAGGACAGCCTGCAGCAGGACGCCGGAGACGGCGGTTGCCGCACCACCCAACATGGCCACAAATATGCGTGGGAACCGGGTGTCATGGACGTTGTCGAAGTTGTAGTCACCGTGGCCGAAGATGCCGTCAAAGATCTCCTTCCACGTAATATCTATGCTGCCCGCCTTGACGGACAGAAGGAACAGCAAAACAAGGAGGATGGCCGCCACAAGGAACGACCAAAATGTTTTGCTCTTACTGGTTTTCATTGGCAATCTGCTCCAGATGTGCAATGGCGTCCTTGTAGTTGAAGCGGGCGCTCATTCCAAAGTACTCGTGGTCCAGGTCATAGACCTTGTTGTTCTGTACGGCCTTGAAGTGCTTCCAGATGTCATTCTTCTTGAACTCGTCGGCAAACATCTTCTTGACCTTGTCCGGCATGGCGTGGGATGTGCGGAGGATGATATCGGGCTGTTTCTGCAGCATATCCTCCGTGTTGACATTCATAAAGTCTTTGCCGTTGCCGTCACCATAGACGTTTTCAAATCCGGCCATTTTGGCGAGGCTTCCAACATAGCTGGACTCGGTGGCGACGGTGAAGGATCCGGGCAGGCCCATCAGGATGAGAACGGTCGGTTTCTTGCCGGTGCTGTGACGCTGTGCCAGTTCTTTCTTGAAGTTCTGGTAGTCTGCATTCAGCGCAGCGGCCTGCTTTTCCCGGCCTAGAATTTTGCCCATGTCGAGAACGGAGCGGAACATGCCGTCCGTGCTCTCCAAATCAATGAAATGACTCCGGATGCCGGCGTTGTCATAGCCCTTCTTCAGCTGGCCCTCCAGGGACTTCGGCGTGAAGATGATGTCGGGCTTCAGGGATTTGACGATCTCCATGTTGGGGTTCATGGGCGATCCAATTTCTTTTACATTCTTGTACCGGTCGGGAATTTGGAACGCGTCCGTGTGGGGTACACCGACAACGTTTTCGTACCCGAGGGCGTCTAGAATTTCGTCTGTGGCGACAGAAGTGCCGACGACCCGTCCATTTGCGGGAATAGGAGAGAGATCGTTGGCGCTGTCTGATTTCTGTGTTGCGGCACAGCCGGTCAGGGAGACGGCCAGCACCACAAGGGCGAGAAGTAACGCCAGGAGTTTTTTATTTTTTGTCATTTTTCTTACCCTTCTTTTTTATCAGCAGAATGCAGACTGTTGCAATGACAGCGGCTGCGACGACGCAAATGACAATGGTCCATGCGGTGCGGGCCTTTTTGTGCTTTGCTGCCTGTGCAATGCCTGCTGCGGTTCCCTTCTCCGCTTTGAAACTGGTGGTGTTTCCGGCAACCGGTGTCGTGTTCACCTGACCGAAGAACTGGACGTAACGGGACATGGGCATGACATAGAAGCGCGGGCTGAACCGGGCGGTGGCGTCCGGGACCTCAAAGCGGTAGTGGTAGCAGTCATCTCCATCCAGGATGGATTTTCCGGTGTACTCAGCATGGACGTCTTTATACTTTCCATTTTTCTGCTGAACCTGTACAGTAACACTATCCTTCTTAATATAGGACATCATTCCAAGACCAATGGTGAGATACGTCTTATCCCCATCGTACTCGACAAGAACTTTCTTATCCAGTATATTGGCGCACATGGAGTCGCCCAGGGCAATATCGGTACCGCCGTCCACGGTTTTCCCGGTCTCCGGGTCCGCATAGGAGGTGGTCCTTCCTGCTGTGTAGATGCCGGGTTTCAGGGCTGTTGCAAGAGCAGGGATTGCTGCAACCATGGCAATGACAAGCGCCATGAGAAGGGCGCTGATTCTCTTTCGATACGTTTTCACAATTCTCCATCCTTTCGCTTGCAAGGTCGCCAGGGACACCAAAAAAGTTTCCGTTGGCTAACTCTGCTGAAAATTATAAGAGGGGACGCGGTGCAATGTCAAGTTACACGGCCGCGACAATTGACCATTCCTGTGTTATCAGTAATAATTAATATATAATAACATTAAAAGTGAGGTTCCCTATGCGTAATAACATGAAAAAAACAATTGCACTATGTCTTGCCCTCCTTATGTTCTGCGTGGCAATGGCGGTTTCCGCCAGCGCTGCCACCTTAAGCGACGGCACTTATACTGTTCCGGTGAAAATGGCAAAGGCCTCCAAGGATGAGGACTCCCTTGCCCAGGTTTTGGCGGAGCAGGCGAAGCTCGAGGTGAAAGACGGCACCATGACCATGACGGTCACCCCGAAGCAGATGGAGATCATGGGTATCACTGGTGATCTCGTCGGCCTCCGTGTCTCGGACGGCAAGGGCGGATATGTGGACGCCACTGTGGTCTCCAAGGATTCCAACGGCCTTCCCACCGCCTTCACGTTCCCGGTCGCAGCCAGCGACTATGAGTCCGGCTACATCAAAGTCCAGGAAAAGGCACAGCTCTCCGTCCCGGTGGATGCCATGAATGACTGGATGGATGCCCGCATCAAGGTGGACACCGCCTCCGCTGCGGCCCAGCCGGAGGAAAAGGAGTCCTCCTGCAACATCCCGCTGCTCTCAGATCTTCTTGCACTTATTAAGTAATGTAATTTTTATGGGCGATTCACTGGCTGACACAGCCGCTGAATCGCCCACTTTTATCGCAATTTTGCAACAACGTTGCTGGCCTGGAACCATTGATTCTTTCACAGAATTTCCCAATAATATTTTCATACAGTTAGCTTTACGCAACTTGTGGAAAGGATGAATTCTCTGTGAAAAAGACAATGAAAAAAGTACTGGCCATGGTCCTCGCTCTGGCCGCTGTTCTTACCATTGCAGTCGCCTCCGTCGGCGCTGCCACCCTTAGTGACGGTACCTACACCGTTCCGGTCAAACTCTGGAAAGCCAGCTCGGACGGCGCCTCTATGGCTCAGGTCATTGGCGACAATGCAACGGTCGAGGTAAAAGACGGTGCCATCACTATGACGGTCACCACAAAGCAGATGGAAATGATGGGCATCACCGGCGATCTCACCGGTCTTCGCGTATCCGACGGCAAGGGCGGCTACGTTGACGCCACTGTCACTTCCACGGATGCCAACGGTCTTCCCACCGCCTTCACGTTCCCGGTAGCAGCCAGCGACTATGAGTCCGGCTACATCAAAGTTCAGGAGAAGGCCAAGACCTCCATTCCGGTCGACGCTATGGATGACTGGATGGACGCCCGCATCAAGGTCGACACCGCTGCCGCCAAAGAGACAGCTCCGACTTCCACCGTCGATGTTCTGACCAGCGCCTCCAAATCGGATTCCAATCCGCTTGCCAAGATCCTGGCTCTGTTTAAGAAATAAGCAAAGTATACTCCAATAAATAATTATCTTGCTTGGCGGCCGCCCCTGCGTGGGGCGGCCGTTTGCTTGTTGTTTGGGGGGAACTAGGACCGCAGGTGGGGTGAGCGGCTGATTCGGTCCTAGTTTTCCTTGGCGTTGAGCCCGGGGAGCGGCGGAAACTAGGACCACATGGGGGCAAATTAGGTAATGTGGTCCTAGTTTTCCTTTGCGATGAGCCCGGGGAGCCGTAGAAACTAGGACCACATGGGGCAAATCAGGTAATGTGGTCCTAGTTTTCCTTTGCGTCGAGCCAGAGAAGCGGCGGAAACTAGGACCACATGGGGGCAAATTAGGTAATGTGGTCCTAGTTTTCCTTTGCGTCGAGCCCGGGAAGCCGTAGAAACTAGGACCACATGGGGGCAAATCAGGTGATGTGGTCCTAGTTCCACTTCCCATGAGCGGCCCGTTAGACCTTTTCTCTATTTTTGGGCGATTTAGTCTGACGATTCCGACCGCTTTCGGTTGAATTTTTCGGCTGTGTTAGACCAAATGCCCTGTGAATCCTCATTCAGTCTAAAATATTAAACTGAATTTGGTTGGAAAGTTAGACCAAAAGAGAATTTTTAAGTGGAATGGTCTGAAGAAGAGCTGAATCGCCCAAGAAAAGGGGGCAAATCGTCAGACTAAATTGGAAATTTTGGGCCGGATGGTCTAACTCCCACTGACAGGGCAGCGAAGACGAAGGCAACAGCCTCCTTCCCACCTTTTCGACAAAATTGTCTGGATATGCATAGCTATTTTGCCTGAAAAATGTGTAAAATGGAGAAAAGGAGGAGAGAAAATGAAAAGAATATTATCTATCTTACTGTCCCTGCTCATGCTGCTCTCCGTGGCGTGTGCAGTACCGGCAATGGCTGGCCCCATAGAGGGCGTGTCGACGAAGGCACAGTCGTTTCCGGGGAAGGATGGTGCGAAGAAGTTTGATAAGCTGCATCGCGCACCGGTCAATGTCGAACTGCCGGAGCATGTCTATCTCCGTGACAGTACGCAGAGTTTCAACCGGCACTATGAAATTGCCCTCGCAGACGGCGTTCTCTATGTGAAGAAGAGGAATACGGCCGGACCCTGGAAGGTCGCTCCGTGCCCGGAGGCGCTGAAAGGGAAGATTACTGGCATCTCCATGGACGCCGATGAAATCGTCGCGCTGGACAAGGACAATTGGATCTACAACTGCTTTGACTGCAACGACGACACCAACAAATGGAACTGGGGCACCGCATGGGGCGGCGTCGGACGGCAGGGTGACTCCTACCAGATCGGCAACAGCGCACCTGGCAAGTGGGCCCTCAGCATTACAAACGTCAAGCAGGATAAGACATACACGGACAAAGACGGCAAAGTCCATCCGGTCTCGCTGGCCGGCTGCACACAGCTGGTCTTTGTGGACCCGAATGACCCGACGAAGATCATCTCCAACGACCCGTGGCTCCCGCGGGACCACTCCTATAACTTTGGCTCCCCGTATCACTGCCGCTTCAAGGTGAACTCCCTCTCGGCCTCGGCCTCCACGGTCTTCATCATGAACAAGTATGGCGACATGTATACACGCCAGAAGGACTATGACCTCTCCGGGGGCGATCCAGCCCAGTTCCGCTACAGCTGGCTCTCCCAGGGCGACAAAGTGGCCGCTAGCAACTACTTTGAGCATCGGCTGAATCCGACGAGTGCCGCCATCCGGCTGCCGTCGCCGTATTGGCAGAAACAGCCGAAGATTCCGGGAACCATCACAGACCGCATCTCCATTGAGAGCACTGACGCGGGCACCGAAAACCGCCTTCTCAAAGTCGAGGGCTCCTACAAGGGCAAGAACGGCTTCTGGTGCAAAATGCTGAATGACTCCGCATGGAGATTCTATGTCACCAACGAGCCCCTGAAGGGCAACCCGGTCCAGAACCCGAAGCGGGATACCTCCGCGGAAGACCTTGCACCGGAGACGGGTCTCAACTACACCGGAACCATTGAGAATGCCCAGCTCACCGTTGAGAACTTCGCCTATGAGGACTCGGTCCAGCCGGCCACACTCCGCATAGGAAACACCGAGGTTCCGGCAACGCTATACACCGAATATGGCAACCTTGGCCGTGCCGTGACCCAGGTGCTCACGGAGCGGGATGACGGGCTCTCCGCAGATCCGCGCCGTTACGTGGCGGCTTTGGAACTTTCTCCGGACGCCATTGCTACGCTGAAAACGACCAGCGAGGGGCAGGCATTCCTCGACGATTTCATGAAAGGCCGTTCTATCCGTCCTCTTTCCATGGAGGCCACAACGGACACGCTGGTTCTTTACCCGGCATCGGACCTCAATACACCGAACATCCTGCAATCCTACACATTAGATAAAACTAACTGATAGTTTCGGCAGGCATTGAAAGCGGACGTCCGTCCGTGTTATATTCAAATAGAATGAGGAGCCCTTCCCTGGGCTGCGGCCTGGGAAAATAACGGCTCCAGTTGGGAGTTTTCTACAGTGAATCAGGAACAGATGAAAAGGATGGAGAGCGGAAAGGGCTTCCTCGCTGCCCTGGACCAGAGCGGCGGAAGTACACCGAGAGCCCTGAAGGGCTACGGCATTGACGAGTCCGCTTACTCCAACGACGAAGAGATGTTCAAGCTCATCCACGACATGCGCGCCCGCGTCATCACAAGCAATGCGTTCACGTCGGAGCACATCCTCGGCGCCATTCTCTTCAAGAGAACCATGAACAGTGAAATCGGCGGCAAGTACACAGCGGATTATCTCTGGGAGGACAAGGGCATTATCCCCTTCCTGAAGGTGGATCTCGGCCTTGCACCGGAGGAGAACGGCGTGCAGCTCATGAAACCCATCACCGACCTAGACGAGACGCTGGAGAATGCAAAAGAGCGCAATATTTTCGGAACCAAAATGCGCTCCAACATCCTGGCGGCGGACCCGGCCGGCATTGCTGCCATCGTGGACCAGCAGTTCGAGTATGGCCTGAAAATTTGCGATGCAGATCTCGTCCCCATCCTTGAGCCCGAGGTCAACATCAGCATTCCGGACAAGGAGCAGGCGGAGGAAATCCTGAAAGCGGAAATCAAGAAACACCTCGCCACGCTGGATGATGATACCCGCATTATGCTGAAGGTCACCATCCCCAGCAAAGATGCCTTCTATTCCGACATCATGGCCGACCCGCATGTCGTCCGCATGGTGGCCCTTTCCGGCGGCTACAGCACGGACGAGGCAAACGAACGTCTTGCCCGTCAGCCCGGACTCATTGCCAGCTACTCCCGTGCCCTTCTTGGTCAGCTCAAAGTGGACCAGAGCCAGGAGGAGTTCGACAAGATCCTCGCGGATGTTATTGAGAAGAGCTATAACGCTTCCATCGCATAAAATTATTATTGTGGGGCCGCATTACTTATCCGGGTAATGCGGCCCCTTTTTCTGTTATAATGGGAACGAAATATTTTAGGAGGAAACTCGACATGTCCAAGGCATTGAAATCAAAGTATTTTGACGAGGTGGGCACCGTCCCCCGCGCCGAATACCCCCGCCCCCAGCTGCAGCGCGACAGCTACCGCTGTCTCAACGGCTCCTGGGACTACGCCATTCTCCCGAAGAAGAAGATCTTCTCCGGATATCAGGGAAAAATATTAGTTCCCTTCTCCCCGGAGTCCTTGCTCAGCGGTGTCGAAAAGACTGTGAAGCCGGATGATGTCCTGTACTATCACACGGAGTTCACGGTAGATGAAGATTTTCTCAATGAGGTGACCCTTCTCCACTTTGACGCAGTGGATTATCTCTGTAAGGTCACGCTGAACGGCACAGAGCTTGGCACCCATGCCGGCGGTTATATCCCATTCCAGTTTGATGTCTCCGAAATCATCCGTCCGGGCAAAAATGAGCTCTCCCTGGAGGTCACGGACCCATCGGACACCGGGGACCAGGCACGGGGCAAGCAGGTCCTGGCACCTGGCGGAATCTGGTATCCGTGCCAGTCGGGAATCTGGGGCCCGGTCTGGATGGAGAGCGTATCCGCAGACTATATCTCCGACCTGGAAATCGTTCCGGACTTTGACACCAACTATGTCTACATTACCCCCGAGTCCACGGCGGACTGCGTGGAGGTCACTATTACGGACCCGAACAGAGACAACCTCGTTATGGCAGAGGCTTCCGGTAAGGGAGGCGAGCGAATCGCCATTGAGCTTGTGGGCTACCGCCCATGGACGCCGGCTGACCCCCGTCTCTACGATGTAACGCTGAAAACTTCCGGCGACACTGTACACTCCTACTTCGGAATGCGGAAATTCTCAGTCCACCGGGACCGCTTTGGTATCAACCGCCTTTGCCTCAACGACGTCACCGTGTTCCATAACGGTGTTCTGGATCAGGGCTACTGGTCCGACGGCCTCATGACTGCACCTACAGATCAGGCCATTAAGGATGACCTGCAAATGGTCAAGGACATGGGCTTCAACATGGTGCGGAAGCACATCAAGGTTGCGCCGCTCCGCTACTACTATTACTGTGACAAAATGGGCATCCTCGTCTGGCAGGACATGGTGAGCGGCGGTCACGACTATGACCCTGCTGTTGTGGCCGTTGACCCGCAGCTCAGGATCAATCTCAAGGATACGAAAAAGAACTACCGCGAATTCCGCCGGGAGAATCCGGAGGGCCGCGAGGAGTTCCTCCGCAATGTGAAGGAGACCGTTCATCTTCTGCGCAACTGCGTCTCCCTTGCCATGTGGGTCCCGTTCAACGAGGGCTGGGGCCAGTTTGACTCGGAGAAAGTCGCCGCCATGGTGAAGAAACTGGACCCGACCCGTACTGTCGACCCGGCCAGCGGATGGCATGACCAGAAATCCGGCGACTTCCGCAGCCGTCATATCTATTTTGGAAAAGTCCACATGCCCATCCGGGACAACCGCTGCTTTATCCTCTCCGAGTTTGGAGGCTATAGCCGCGCGGTAGCTGGACACACGCAGGCGAAGCTTCCATTCGGTTATCGGTTCTATTTCTCGAAAGGCAGCATCCAGCGCGCCTGGAAACGGCTCATGGAGGGGCAAATCATAAAGAATATCCGTCCATCCTTCCTCGCTGGCGGCCTCAGCGCCTCCGTCTACACCCAGCTCTCTGACGTAGAGGGAGAGGTCAACGGCCTTGTGACCTATGACCGTAAGGTGGAAAAATTTGACCGTGAGTTTATGCGGGAAGTGAATCGCCGGGTGAAGTATCGATAAGTTCTGACTTTTCAGTAAATCTATCTTCTCTGGCGCGCTCTGGTCTGAATTTGGCCTTTCTCGACGGCGCACCTCGGCGGCACTTCAGTCTGGCCTTACCACAGAATTCGGACCAGGACCGAATTTTCATCGGCAATTGACTGAATTGCCCGCCAATGCGAGCCGCCCGAGAGCGCAAATTCGCTCAAGAAGGACTCGTCTGGTCCAGTCAGACTGAATCGCCCCAAAAACAAGAAAAAGGGACAGCACCAAAATGGTACTGTCCCTTAAGTCCCTCCTTTTACGAGAGAACCTCGCCGGTGATGGCGTCAATTTGCATGGTATGGACCACGCCCTCCGCGTCTGTGCCCTGGAGCGTGTCAATGTAGACTCCGTTCTCGCGGCGCATGGAGACAAAATGCCAGTTGATGTCGGGCTCTTTCTGCTGCGCTGTCGCCTCTGCATGGGCGGGGCTCTGAACGATGACATAGGAGCTGTCTCCTAGAGCTGCATTGGCGAGGGCGTACCGAACGGAGTCCACTGTGCCCGCAAAGGGGGACTCCGCGGAAGCTCCGACGGCACCAATGCAGGCTACCATAAGCAGGGCGGCCAAAATACTGATAAACTTCTTCATGGGAGTACGCTTCCTTTCGCGCGTGATTTCCATTGTATTTTAGGGAACGCAGATGAATTGGTCGTGAACAGCGGGCCCGTCTGTGATATATAATTAGATAGTATCAGAAAAGACTGGAGATGATCACATGGGAGTAGGACAGACTCTGGACGCCCTCAAGGCCGTCGCCAAGAATGATCCGGAGAAGCGGGCCGCGCTGCTGGCCACCCGGGACATGAAAAATGCGGTGACGGAGTTTTGCCGCCTCAGCACGGAGTACGGCTGCCCGCTGAACGCCATGGACCTTATTGACTACGGGGAGTCCAGCTACGCGGCAATGCGCCGCAGCACCAACGGAGGCGGGGAGAATTCCCCTCTGCTCTTCTACGAGGACGATGCCTATGAGATCTTCCTCGCCGAGCTCCGGGAACTGGATGACAGTGAAGCATGAAAGTAACTTACATATACCACAGCGGATTCCTGGTGGACACCGGGAGCCGGTATCTTCTGTTTGACTACTATCGGGGCCGAGTGCCGAAGATGGACCCGAACAAGCCTCTGTATATCTTCGCAAGCCATGTCCATCACGACCACTTTGACCCCGCTATCTTCCGCCTGCCGGAGCCGGGCCAGAGAGTGCAGTACATTCTGTCGGATGACATCCCGAAACACCGGGTGCCGCCGCAGTTCCGCAGCAAGGTCGAATTCATTGGCCCCCATTCTAACTGGGACGATTCAGCAATCTCCATCGAGACACTCCTCTCCACCGACGAAGGTGTCGCCTTCTGGGTACGCACCGACGGCTTTGATATTTACCATGCCGGCGACCTCAACGACTGGTTCTGGGAAAACAGCCGGCATTATGTGGATTTGGAGCAGCGGTATCTCTCCGAGCTCGCTCGAATTCAGGGCCGCCACGCCGACGTTGCCTTCGTGCCGGTGGATCCTCGCCTGGAGCGGGAGTACTACCGCGGCGTCGAGTTCTTCACAAGGTATGTGGATGCCGACGCCATTTTCCCCATGCATTTGTGGGGAGAATACGGGTTGATTGACAAGCTGCGCAGAGACCCGCGGGTGTCCGCGTATAGGGATAAAATTGAAGAGATTCGGGAAGAGGGACAGGAGTTCTTGCTGTAACTCTTCGTAAATAATTGTGATGGCCGCGCCGGGATGGCGCGGCCATTTCCTTTTTGGGGGCTGAAATTATACATGAATGGCTGGGTTTGGATTTTTGTATGAGGAGAAAGGGCTAAATATCATACAAATAGCTGGAAATTGGGACAGGGTGTATTATGTGACATCATACATGGCCCTTAATTTATTTGCTCATTGTATGATTTTCTTTCGTATTTTCTCATACAAAAAGTTGAAAAATTTAATTGTTGTATAACTACCTGCCTTGGGCGGCCAGCCGCTGCATTATCGAGCGCCGAAACTAGGACCGCGGCCCGGGGTTTAGGCACTTGCGGTCCTAGTTTTCCCGGCGTAACGGCCCGCGGGAGCACTGAAACTAGGACCGTGGCCCGGCGTTTGGGCACTTGCGGTCCTAGTTTTCCCGGCGTAGCGGCCCTTGGGAGCACTGAAACTAGGACCACAACCCGGCATTTGGGCACTAGCGGTCCTAGTTTTCCCGGCGTAGCGGCCCTTGGGAGCACTGAAACTAGGACCACAACCCGGCATTTGGGCACTAGCGGTCCTAGTTTTCCCGGCGTAACGGCCTTCGATAACGCTGAAACTAGGACCGCGGCCCGGGTTTTGGGCACTTGCGGTCCTAGTTTGCTTGGAACAACTGCTTCCGCGAGCTCGAAAACTAGGGCCGAAAGCAGCCAAATTGTTGTTCCGGTCCTAGTTCCAGTCCCGGCCGGCGGCCAGTTAGACCTTTCCCTCTATTTTTCGAGATTTGGTCTGATAATTCCGACCACTTTCGGTTGATTTTTCGCAGCAAGTTAGACCAAACGCCCCGTGAATCCTCATTCAGTCTAAAAAAATAAACCGAATAAGGTTTAAAAGTTAGACCAAACGGGAAATTTAAGTCGGAATGGTCTGATGAGAGGCTGAATCGCCCCGGAAAAAGGGCCAAATCGTTAGACCAAACTGGATTTTTTCGGGGGAATGGTCTAAGCGCGGCGCTGGTTTTCGCATAAAACGAAACCTAGTTGCGCATGAGGCGAGCGGCTGCCCTGATCCTAGTCCGCAGGCCCGCTTAGGCCTTCCCCAAGAAACTCCCGAAACGCCGCGAACGCCGACGGCACCGAGTACCGGCTGTCCAGCTCCTCGAAGCTGGCCGCAATCAGGTCGTCCGTCCCGACGTCCAGCGCCTCCACGGTCATGTCATACCCGGTCATGTGCCACTCCCTGTGGGAGAAGACGTGTTTCGCCTTCCGGGAGCCCCCGATGTCCTGCACCTGAAAGCCCATTTTTTCCGCGAACACAATGGCATCCTGCGGCGCCAATGTGCCAGCGGTGTTGGGAAACTCGTAGAGCCCCGCTAATAGTCCGCTCTCCGGGCGGCGGTGCAGCACGACCCCATTTTCATTGTGCAGGATGAAAACCGTTTTCTCCTCTACCGGGCGATGCACTTTCTTCACAGAGACCGGAAGCTCCTCTTCCAAACCTTTCGCATGCGCCACGCAGGTGCTTTGAAGCGGACAGCCATCACACAGCGGCTTTCCATTAGGGAGACAAACTGTTGCGCCAAGGTCCATGAGGGCCTGGTTCCACGCACCAGGGCGATCCTGTGAAATCCATGTGTCGAAATATTTCTTCGCTGCCTTTTTCGCGGCCCCTGCCTTGATATCCTCAGAATATCCGGTCTGCCGGGAAAAGACGCGGAGTAGGTTGCCATCTATAGCCGCCACTGGCTCAGAGAAGGCAATGGAGGCAATGGCCGTTGCTGTGTAATCACCAATTCCCGCAAGCAGTTTCAACTCTGCTACAGTGCGGGGAAGGGAGCCGCCATAATTTTCCATGACCTGCTGGGCAGCCTTATGAAGATTGCGGACTCTGCTATAGTAGCCGAGTCCCTCCCAGAGTTTGGTGCAGGTGTCCTCATCTGCCTCGGCCAGGGAGCGGATGTCGGGGAGGACTTCAAGGAAGCGACTGTAGTAGCCTTTTACCGCCTCGACCCGGGTCTGCTGCAGCATGATCTCCGAAAGCCAGACGTGATATGGAGTTGGATCCTCCCGCCATGGCAGAATGCGCCGATTAGCGTCATACCAGGCAAGCAGGTCTGATGTCCTGTTTTCACCCATGTGGAAGCCCCCTCTCTGAAAAATCTCTTATCTTACTATATAACAAAAGCACCTCTATTGAGGTGCTCCGTTATTGGTGGGGAAGGGTGGATTCGAACCACCGTATCCGAAAGGAGGCGGATTTACAGTCCGCTGCGATTGGCCGCTACGCGACTTCCCCAAAAGTATTCGCTTTTCGCAACGTTTTATATTATATAGGATGGAATTTGAAAAGACAATAGAAAGTTCACGGATTTTCAAAAAAATAAGAGCACCGGGAGAACCGATGCTCTGCTGGTGGGGAAGGGTGGATTCGAACCACCGTATCCGAAAGGAGGCGGATTTACAGTCCGCTGCGATTGGCCGCTACGCGACTTCCCCAAAATGGAGCTGGTGAACGGATTCGAACCCCTGACCTGCTGATTACAAATCAGCTGCTCTACCAACTGAGCTACACCAGCGTTTTGAACGCTTAGCTAATATATCACAATTCAAAATGAGCGTCAAGAGAAATCAAGACGTTACTTTTAAACTTCTGTTGCAATTTCTGATACAAAATATTATATACTATAAGAGCAAATCTGGGAGGGGGACAACCATGGGCAACCGAAAGTTGAAGTTCCGCACGACGGGCCAGGAGAAGGCGGCCAGAAGCCGGAAGGTATGGACCATATTCTGGGCCGTGTTCCTTGTGCTTGTTCTGGCATCACTCTCCGTAGTGGGAAAGAACCTGGGCTGGGGTAGTCACAGCGACAAGGACAAACTGAACAGTGGCGCCACCAAAATGAAGGAACATGTCAATGTGCTCATAGGCGGCACGTCCGAGGACGGGACACTGCTCTTTGTGGGCCGTTTTCATGTGGACACAAAGGACGGTTCCATGAAGGTCAAAATGTTTGATCCAATGACACGGTATAACGGGAAGTCGTATGCGAACTGGTATGCCGGCGACGGTGCGACCGGTGCATCGCCCGAGAAATTGGCGAAAGCGGTTGGCGGCAACTTGCATGAGACTATTGACCGCTACGTCCTCGTGGAGGACATTGACGCTGCCAACGTGAGTTACGCCATTGGAATGACCAATATTAACCTCCCCAAGGACCTGAACTACTCGTCCAAGGACTACTCACTTCACCTGTCGAAGGGCAAGCAGGACCTGAATGGAGCGGACATGTTCAACTACATTCGCTACTGCGGCATGGGCCGGAAGGAATCCGGCTACCACAAGCAGGCGAAACTTGTTGCCGAAATTATCAATCAGGCTCTGAACCCGGACAACGCCGAAAATGGGCAGTCCATTTATGAAAATGTCTCGGACGATGTACAGACGGATATCAGCATCAGTGACTACATGAATTATTCGCAGTTCATGAAGGTGCTCTCCAAAATGGATCACTCGGTGAGTATTGGATGATGAAGGACAAATATTTTCGGAGAAGCCTTGCGGCGGCACTGGCGGTTCTCGTCATAGCTCTCCTCTGGTTTTTCCTCCCGGTCAGTGGCGGCCTGGCCCGCCATGCGGCGGAGTCCAAGGGCTATAAAGTGCCGTCGGACTACTCGGATACCCGGTACCGGACCTACTATCAAGGTCTGTCCAACTCCGGCAAGGAGGCCTACCGCATTCTCGTGGCAGAGCTGCCGGACTTCCCGGAGCGGGTGGCCATCCCGCTGCTCCGCTCCAGCGAACTGCAGGACGTCTACTCCGCCGTCTCCTATGACAACCCGGAGTTCTTTTTCCTGGCCTATGACTACTCGTACTCCCGTTCCGGTGCCCTCAACTATTTTGAGCCCCACTACATTATGAGCAGGGCGGAATATCAGAATAAGCTGGCGGCTGTCCGCAGGGCGGCGTCCAATTTTCTTCGCGGTGCACCGGTGAACGGTTCCGACTATGACAAGGAACTCTATGTCCACGACAATCTGGTGCTGAAAAACACCTACGCCGAGGGCGACCAGGACATGATCTACACCATCTACGGCGCCCTGGTCAACAACTACTGCAACTGCGAGGGTTATTCCCGCTCGGCGGTCTACCTCTTGAAGAAACTGGGAGTTCGCTCCTGCGTGATCCCCGGCACGGCCATCCGCCGAAACGGTTCCCGTTCCAACCACATGTGGAACAAGGTCTGGCTGAATGGCAGCCCCTATATGATGGATATCACGTTTGACGACTACCGGCTGGTGAACGGCTCCGGCGGGAGCGCTACGGACGGTGTCAGCCATATCTATCTGAATCTCTCCTGGAATGACATCTCAAGAAACCATATCCTGGACGACTCCGCCCAGGGCAAGGACTGCACCCGGGAGGACATGATGTACTTCCGCAAGAACGGCATGTACTTTTCCACCTATGAGGAGGCAAAGCGTGTTGTTCCCGGCAAGACGAAGCAGGCTCTTCAGGACGGTAAGACGTCTATAGAAATGCGCTTCTCCAGCAGTCTTGCCTATAGCCAGGCGCGCAGCGGCTTCCTGCAAGGAGACGACTTCTATGAGATTCTCGACGGCGCCAATGCTGCCGTGGAACCTTCCAAGCGTGTCTCCAACAAGAGAATCCAGTATGTTACGGATGACCAGTACTATGTCATTCGAATTTATTTCCAATAATATATAGAAAGAGTATGGGCGATTCGCCGGTGGAATTGTAGACTCCACTAGTGAATCGCCCATATTATTTATTCTCTTAGGAAAAATCTCCCTGACTGCGGAGCATGGTCTTGAGCTCGCCGAGGACGGTGTCGAGGGAGGCACTCCCCATTTTGCCGAGCAGCCAGTCGAAGTAGGCATAGGCTATCATGGCCGAGTTGAGGTCGGCGCGGATGGTCTGTTGCTCCGTCGACAACGTTGTCTTCGCCTCATATGCCGTGCGAAACAGCTCTTTGATGACATGCCGGAACCGGTTTCGGAGCATGGAGCCCCGGTCACTGTTGGCGGTGGCGCGAAAGAACTCCTCCTCCCGGAACATGAGCTCGTTCATCTGGTGGAAAAAGCGGTCCAGACTCATGTCCGGGTCCTGGGACAGACCGCTCCGGAGCTCCTGTTCCATGCCGTCCACGAACTCGGTGAAGATGTCGTCGACGGTGTCATAGTGGGAGTAGAAAGTCATCCGGTTGATGTTTGCCCGCCGGGTGATGTCCGCTACTGTGATTTTCTGGAAGTCCTTCTCCTTGGCCAGATCCAGAAAGGCGCGGCGGATGAGGGCCTGGTTCTTCTGGAACCTCCGATCGGCGGACGTGCGGTACATTTTTCTCCCTCCCTGGTAATCACATTTTTCTGAAGTGATAAGTAAGTATCACTTTTCGACTTTTTAATTATTGTAACAGGGACAGACCTGTTAATACAATGTAGTTGTTAACAAAATGTTCACTGAAAGGAGACAGTAAAATGGGATTTATTGAGCATCTCGTCTCTGGCTACATGCCGGGCGACTGCATGCCCCAGGATTTTATTGATCACCTGACCCCCGGCGTTCCGGGCTTTGGCGCTGCTATTACCGCCGTTGCTCTGGCCGTCGTTTTCGGCCTTCTGGTCTATATTTTCCCAATCATCATCATGGAGACGGAGCATATCGGTCCGTATCCGCTCTGGCTGCACTGCTTCTACTTTGCCGCCGACTTCATGGGTATCTGGGTCTTCCTCGATGCCTGGAGAAAATATCAGCATTTCTACCTCTTCCTCCTCCTCTGCATTGGCGAGGCTGTCTGGGTCGGAATGGAGACCTATTGCCTGCAACGGGCCATGACCTATGAGAAAGATGTGAACTGGAAACCGGGCACGCCCTTCGGCAAACGCCTGACGGAGATTATTCTCCTCATCCTCATCTTCTACGTATCCCTCAACTACCTTCGTTTCGAGCTGAAGGATCCGACCATGTGGAAATTCTGGCCGTTCACCCAGGTTCTCATCACCGTCGTTCCCGGTCTCACCATGGAGAAGAGAGGCTACCGTTCCGGCAACGCCCGTATTCTCAACATCTGCTTTATCTGTGTTGCCCTTGTAACGTTCAACCCGTGGTGCAATATGTGGCTTGCCGTCGCTCCGGATTATTTCTCCTGGACTGCAGACCCGTGGTACTACATCACCGGTATTGTCTGCCTGTTCTTCGCCATCCGCGGCGAGGTCCTCTACGAGAAGCTTCCCGAGAAGACCGATCTCATGAACTGCGGCAAGAAACCTGCTCTGAAATAATTTGATTTCGCTTGTATTGGGCGGCCCTCATCTTTGGGGGCCGTCTTCTGTTTTTCTGGGGCGATTCAGCCCTGAAAAATAAAATGAAGAAATTGTAAATTCACCGTTGACAGCGCGGGTGGTGGGTGATAATATATATCTCGCGCTCCGATGAGCGCAGCACTTCAAAACCGCATGATATTGGCGGTTTCGGACCTTGAAAATTGAACAGCGACAAACAGAAATTACCCTTGAAAATTTCTTTGAATCTGGAAAACAGATAACACATGACAGTTTCTGTCAGCATTAAGTAAGAGCTAAACAGCTTTT
>Ga0256406_1002115_pt1 | contig 29385 bp, 29 predicted proteins | sample RumenRJG_03DNA_FD_185986 | JGI IMG/M metagenome (GOLD analysis project Ga0256406, IMG submission 185986) | Bovine rumen microbial communities from Lethbridge, Alberta, Canada - RJG_03 | ecosystem: Host-associated > Mammals > Digestive system > Stomach > Rumen | place: Canada: Alberta | collected... | reverse complement strand
TCCTCCCTTGCTGCCTTCTCGCTTTTCCTTATCTCTTCTGAAAATACGGCATAATCGGGGTAGCGCATAATGAGGTCCTCAATGACGGAAAATTCCTGCACAGGCAATAATCTTAACGCCGCCGCGTGTGAACTTCTTGAAAGGGAGTCAGAAAGGCTGGGGCTGGTGTTCGCGGGAGCCGCCGGCGAGGAGACTGACCGGAACTTCCTCTCAGAATACGGCAGATGGCTTGACGCGGGATGCGCCGGTGAGATGGGCTACCTCAGGGAGCACTTCCCGCTTCTCAGAAATGCCTCGTCCGTTCTTCCGGGCGCCGTGAGCGTCCTCCTCTTTGCCCTGCCCTGGCCGCTGCCAGGACTGGAATATCCGGCCGGAAACGGCTTCATCAGCAGCTACGCCCGGGGGCGCGACTATCACAAGGTGATGAGGTCAAAGCTCAGAGACATCATCAGATCCCTCTCTCCCCTGTACCCGGGAGCGTCATTCCGCGCGGCGGCTGACTCGGCGCCGGTGCCTGAGGTGGAGAAGGCCGCCGAGACAAATTTCGGCCGGCGCGGCAGGAGCTCGCTCCTCATCTCGGAAAGACAGGGCTCCGCCTTCTTCCTCGGGGAGATAATCACCGACGCCTTTATAAGGAAAAGCTTTCCGGAGCCTGCAGATCCCTGCCGCGGCTGCGACAGGTGCCTGAGGCGCTGCCCGGGGCATGCCATCAGGGGAGACGGCTTCATTGACGCGAGGAAATGCCTCTCCTACCTCACGATTGAGTTCCATGGCACCTTCACTGACGCTGAGAGCAGCTCCATAGGAGGGAGAGTGTACGGCTGCGACGAGTGCCTCCTCTCCTGCCCGTGGAACAGGAGAAGAAAAGTCAGCTCATTCGTGAGTGACTTCAAGGAACGCGGGGCGCTTCTCACGCTCACGCTGCGGGAGAAGCTGCTGCTTTCGGAGGAGGAGTTCCTCACCCTCACAGAAGGCTCGGCAATAAGGCGCATCGGATGGCTGCAGTGGCTCAGGAACACCGCCTGCGCCATGGGGAACATCTCCCGTGATCCGGAAGACATCCCTGCGCTCAAATCGAGGCTCGGCCTCTCCGTGCCGCTCGATGCCGAAATCAGGAGAGCCTCGGCGAAAATTGCCGCCCGCGCCGGAAGCTGAGCGGCAAACGTGGTAAAGTGACGCCCCGTTCCCGTGAGCAGCGCCCACCTTCTGCCAGCCTGCGCTTTTTGGAACTCTTTTACATTTTCTTAACAGTATCTTCACGTATTTTTGCTATTATTCCAAAGGCGTTCGGCTGTATGTAAAAAACCGAACCTTACAAGATTAACAGTGAGGAATACTATGATGATTCTAGGTGTTGACATAGGCGGATCAGGCATCAAGGGTGCCCTGATTGACACTGAGACAGGTGAGCTCAAGTCGGACAGGATCCGCATTGAGACCCCTCAGCCCGCCACCCCCAAGGCAGTCGCAAAGACCCTCAAGGAGCTCGTTGACAGATTTGAGTGGAAAGGCCCCGTCGGCTGCGGCTTCCCTGCCACCATTCATCACGGAATTGCCTACACTGCGGCCAACATCGACAAGGAGTGGATCAACGTTCCTGTCGACAAGCTGTTCTCAAGCGTGATCGGCCAGCCCTGCTACGTCATCAACGACGCTGACGCGGCCGGCATCGCCGAGATGAAGTTCGGCGCCGGAAAGAACGAGAAGGGCGTGGTCATGATGCTCACCATCGGCACCGGAATCGGCAGCGCCATCTTCGTCAACGGCGAGCTTCATCCCAACACCGAGCTCGGGCACCTGATCTTCAAGAAGGGCCACATCGCAGAGCATTACTGCTCCGACTCCGTACGCCAGAACAAGGACCTCAAGTGGAACAAGTTCGGCAAGCGCTTCGGCAAGTTCCTGAACTACCTCGAATTCCTTTTCAATCCTGATCTCTTCATCATCGGCGGCGGCTGCTCCAAGAACTTCGACAAGTTCTCCGACCAGTTCAAGCTCCGCACCAGAATCACCACGGCAAAGACCCTGAACTATGCCGGCATGATCGGTGCCGCAGTCAATGCCGCTGAGCAGCACGCGAAGGCTCCCGCAGCCGCTGAGGCTCCTGCAGAGCCTGCCGCAAAGCCTGAGGCCGGGACTGAAAAGGAAGCAGCAGAGCAGAAGGACAAGAAGCAGAAGAAGGCTGAGAAGCCTGAGCCCAGGAAGGCCGAGCCGGAGAAGGCTGCCAAGTAAGTACGGCATAAAGCCCTGAATGATATGTGAAGGCGGTTATAATCATATAACCGCCTTTTTTACGAAGAGGAACCATCATGAACTCCACTCTCAGAAGACTTTTTGGAACAGCGGCCTGCGCTGCAGCCCTTGCCATCCCTGCCGTATCACAGTCCGCCCCTTCAGCCGACGGGCTCCTCCCGGGGACTCCGTATATCTCCCTCCAGGCGCAGGGATCCGTCAGGAAGACCCCGGATCTCGCCGTCATATCGATGAGCACTGACTCCTACTCCAAGGAGGCAGGAGAGGCCAAGAAAAAGGTGGATGACACCGTGCAGGCCTTCAGCAAGTACTTCAGCACGCTCGGCTATGACAGAAAGTACTTTGTAAGCGAGAAGATCAACATCGAGAAGCAGTACGAGTACGACGTTGACGAGAACGGCGACCGCGTGAAGAAGTTCAAGTGCTACAAGGTCTCGAGGACCGTGAAGGTCAAGGTTCCTGACTTCACGAAGATCGGTGAGGTTACGGATCAGGCCCTGAAGACCGGAATCAAGTCTGTTGACTACATCAGCTTCGAGTTCTCCGACAAGGCAAATGACGCTGCCCGCGCCGAGGCCAGGAAGCTTGCCATGGAAAACTCCAAGAAGCAGGGGCAGGAGATAGCTGACACCTACGGCGCGAGGCTCGGGCACGTCTGGTCGGTGAGCCACACCCAGTATGAGACAGGCGGCGCGGTGAACGCGAGAAGGAGCTTCAAGCGAAACGAGGTCAGCCTCATGGCGGCCCCTGAGGCGGCGGATGACAGCGCCGGGCTCGCCATGGCAGACAGCAGCTACCAGCCCGATGAGCGCGAGTACACCGACAACGTCCAGGTGATCTTCACCCTGGACTACCCTGCTGATTCAGAAAGCGCCAAATAGGCCTTAAGGACTCAGTCGCTCTGTATGGAAAAGGCGGGGAAATCCCCGCCTTTTTTGTCATGATGGGAAAGAGGGAGGTCAGATCAGGTTTATTCCTGCCTTCCTGCACTTCTCAGCCATCTCCTCCGGCCAGATGCTGGCCTGGATCTCGCCGATGTGGGCCTTGTGGAGAAGGACCATGCAGAGGCGGCTCTGACCGATGCCTCCGCCGATGCTGAGCGGCAGGCGGCCCTCAAGTAGCTCCCTGTGGAAATACAGCTGCTCCCTTTCCTCCTTACCCTCAAGCTTAAGCTGCCTGAGGAGAGATTCGCGGTCAACGCGGATGCCCATGGAGGAGAGCTCGATGGAGCGTCCGAGCACCGGGTACCAGATGAGGATGTCGCCGTTGAGCCCGGGCTTTCCCTCCTCGCTCACTGTCGACCAGTCGTCGTAGTCAGGAGCGCGGCCGTCATGCTTCTCGCCGTTCGGGAGCCTGCCGCCGATGCCGATGAGGAACACCGCGCCGTATTTTTTCGTGATGAGATCCTCCCTCTCCTTCGGAGTCTTATCAGGATACATCCTGAGGAGATCCTCGGTGTGGATGAAGGTGATCTCACGGGGAAGGAACGGCTCGATGCCGTCGTAGGTCTCGGAGACCAGGAACTCGGTGCGGAGGATGGCCGAGTAGATCCTTCTCACTACATCCTTGAGGAAGCTTACCGTCCTCTCCTCCTTCGTGATGACCGCCTCCCAGTCCCACTGGTCGACGTAGAGGGAGTGAAGGTTGTCCAGCTCCTCGTCAGCGCGTATCGCGTTCATGTCGGCATAGATGCCGAAGCCCGGCTTAATGCCGTACTTCGCCAGGGAGAGCCTTTTCCACTTCGCGAGCGAGTGGACAACCTCGGCGGTCCTGTCGCCCATGTCCTTGATGGGGAACGACACCGGCCTCTCCACTCCGTTGAGGTCATCGTTGATGCCGAGGCCCTTCAGGACGAAAAGCGGCGCGGTGACACGGCGGAGCCTGAGCTCTGTCGCGAGATTCTGCTGGAAGAAGTCCTTGATCCTCTTGATGCCCTGCTCGGTGTGCCCGATGTCGAGAAGCGGCCTGTAGCCCTCAGGTGTAATAAGTCTGCTCATTTAAAATCCAGAATAAGCCAATGAAACCGGGTTATTGTTTACGACATGTGCGGAAAAATCAAGGAAATGAGCCGGAAAACAGTACCTGGGGCAGAAAAAGACATCTCCGGAAGCGAGGTCTCGGAGCGACAGGGCAAAAAAATCCCGTCCGGTGAGGGACGGGATTCCATTCATTCAGAAGCTAAGCCTGCTGTCAGAGCGACTTGTTGATGTTCTCGACGGTTTCCTTGGCGTCGCCGAAGCACATCTGGGTGTTCTCCTTGAAGAACAGCGGGTTCTGCACGCCAGCGTATCCGGTTCTCATCGAGCGCTTGAATACTACGACGTTGCGAGCCTTCCAGACCTCAAGGACAGGCATTCCGTAAATCGGGCTGCTCTCGTTCTCAGCCGCAGCCGGGTTGACGGTGTCGTTCGCGCCGATGACGAGTACGGTATCGGTATCCTCAAAGTCAGAGTTGATGTCATCCATCTCCTCGACGATATCATAAGGAACCTTGGCCTCGGCAAGGAGGACGTTCATGTGTCCCGGGAGGCGTCCTGCGACAGGATGGATTCCGAAGCGGACCTTGACGCCCTTGGCGCGGAGCTTCTCAGTCATCTCGGCAACGGCGTTCTGAGCCTTTGCGACTGCCATGCCGTAGCCCGGGGTGATGATGACGCTGGAGGAGTTCTTCAGCAGCTCAGCAACCTCGGCAGGCTTGATCTCATGGATCTCGCCCTGAACCTCATCAGCGCCTGCCTCCTGGGGCTTGTTGCCGAAGCCGCCCAGGATGACCGACATGAAGTGGCGGTTCATGGCCTTGCACATGATGTAGGAGAGGATCGCGCCTGAGGAGCCGACCAGCGCGCCGGTAACAATGAGGAGGTCATTGTTGAGCATGAAGCCGGCAGCGGCTGCCGCCCATCCTGAGTAGGAGTTCAGCATCGATACGACAACCGGCATGTCTGCGCCGCCGATGGAGGCGACGAGGTGCCAGCCGAACGCAAGGGCGATGAGGGTCATCAGAATGAGGCAGAACCAGCCTGTGCCGCTCGGGCCGTAGGCAAGGAAGCCGATCATCAGGAGAAGCGACACTGCAAGCGCCGCAATGTTGATGGCGTTCTTGCCGGGAAGGACCAGCGGAGCTGACTTGATGAAGCCGGCGAACTTGCCGAATGCGACGACGGATCCGGTGAAGGTTACGGCGCCGATGAAGATTCCGAGGAAGATCTCAACCAGCTGCACAACCTTCCTGGCGTGCTCGTCTGATGCCTCAGCGGCAGTCTCAGCCTTTGCGGCCTTGATCCTGTCAGCGTACTTGGCCTGGGCCTCAGCGATCTTCGCCCTCTGGATGTTCATGCTCTTCTCGCATTCCTGCCTGGACATATCGACCTTGCAGGTAATGGTGGGCATTGCCGCGTCGCGGATCTGGGCCTCAACCTCGATGTTGTGATCGGCGATGATGAAGCTGTTGATGCCTACGAGAACGGCAGCGAGGCCCACGAAGCTGTGCAGAAGGGCGACCATCTGCGGCATCTGGGTCATCTCAACCTTCATCGCAAGGCGGAACGCGCCGAAGAGGCCGCCGATGATCATGGCGATGACGATGAGCACAACTGCGCTGACCTGGAAATGGGGTCCGAATACGGTAGCGATGAGGGCTATCGTCATGCCGGCGATTCCATACCAGTTTCCGCGCTTCGCGGTCTCCTGCTTGGACAGTCCCGCGAGGGCCAAAATAAAGAGAACAGCAGCGATTATATAGGCCGCTGTAACTAAACCCTGTGACATTTAATTGGACTCCTATTGTTTGTCTCTTCTGAACATCTTGAGCATCCTGTGGGTCACGGTGAATCCGCCGAAGATGTTGATCGACGAGATCATGATCGCGAGGAATGCCAGGATGAAGACAGCTGCGGGCGCGTCACCGCTGAACATCTGAACAACGGCGCCTACGACGATAATGCCGGAAATCGCATTGGTTACTGACATAAGCGGAGTATGGAGCGCATGGGTAACGTTCCAGACCACATAGTAGCCTACGACGCAGGAAAGGACGAAAACGGTGAAGTGCGCAAGGAAGTCTGACGGCGAATAGTGCGCTGCCAGGGCGAAGAGCACGACGAGAACAGGCAGGCCGTACTTGATCCAGGGATTGGTTCCCTTCGGAGCCTCCTTGGCGGGCTCCTTCTTCTCGGTCTCCGCGGGCTTCTTGGGAGCGGCGGATACTGAGATCTTCGGAGGCGGGAAGGTTACCTCGCCCTGCTTGACGACGGTCATGTTGCGGATGACGACATCATTGAAGTCGATGTCGATGTTGCCGTCCTTCTTCTTGGAGAGCAGCTTCGTCAGGTTGACGAGGTTGGTCGCGTAGAGCTGTGAAGACTGGGTCGGGAGGCGGCAGGCGAGATCGGAGTAGCCGATCATCTTGACGCCGTTCTTGGTGGTAACGACCTTGCCGTTTACCGTGCCCTCGCAGTTTCCGCCGCCTGCGGCAGCCATGTCGACGATGACTGAGCCGCGCTTCATCTGCTCGATGATGTCAGCGGTGATGAGGAGAGGGGACTTCTTGCCTGGAATAGCGGCAGTGGTGATGATGATGTCGACGTCAGCGGCCTGCTTGCGGAAGAGATCCATCTCCGCCTTGATATAGCCGGCGCTCATGACCTTGGCGTAGCCGTCGGTCGAGGTGGCGTCTTCCTTGTAGTCGAGGCGGAGGAACTCGCCGCCCATTGACTCAATCTGCTCGGCAACCTCAGGACGGGTATCGAACGCGCGGACGATTGCTCCGAGGGAGTGCGCGGTGCCGATGGCGGCAAGTCCTGCGACGCCGGCTCCGATTACGAGAACCTTTGCGGGAGGAACCTTGCCTGCAGCGGTGATCTGGCCGCAGAAGAAGCGGCCGAACGCATGGGCAGCCTCAATTACGGCGCGGTAGCCGCTGATGTTGGCGGTTGACGAGAGCGCGTCCATTGACTGGGCACGGGAAATTCTCGGAACCATGTCCATGGCGAGGACCGTAACCTTTTTCTCAGCGAGCTTGTCAACCAGCTCCTTGTTCTGTGCAGGGCGGATGAAGCTTACGATGGCAGTGCCTTCCTTCAGCTTGCCGACCTCCGCGTCAGACGGAGCGTTGACCTTGTAGATCAGCGGAGAAGCCCAGACCTGAGCGGCGGTGACAACCTTGGCTCCTGCCTCGGTGTAGGCAGAATCACTGAAGCTTGCCAGATCGCCAGCGCCCTTCTCGACGTGAACCTCGAAGCCCAGCTTAATAAGCTGAGCAACGGTGGCAGGCGTCGCTGCGACTCTGGTTTCTCCCGCAAGACTTTCCTTAGGGATACCGATTATCATATTTTTCCTGGAATTAACTAATAGCAGCACGGATACGATACCCGCGCCATTAATGAACCTTCCTCGGACTGCCGGGGTTTAACCGGGCACCTGAATACTGGCTAAAGCTCCTTTCATCAGCACTGGGCTGACAGAACTCTGCTGAAAAGCAAACAGAATCCGGGCCGAACGACGCCCAGGGGAACCGGGCTGAGCACAGCAGTCACTGTCTTGGCTGAGAAATCGCCCTGGCACGGCAGGGCCGCGCCGGGACAATACCCCAAAATCATTATATGCTTAACTTCACAGAATTTCCAAAAAGCGCTCCGGCACTGCCGGGAAAAGGGCGCTCATAAGGCGGGAAATGCCGCCCTGCCATGCTGCTCCGGCCTCATGAAAAAATACTCCGCGGGTGCGGCTCCCTGTCGCTGCCTCACTGAAAATGAGACATGTGAGTCATAAATCCGAGAGAACTCCGCAAAAAATAGATCCCCGTTGTAAAAACGTCATGGTGATATGGCAAAGCGGCCCAAAAGCGGTTAAATTCTCCTGAAAGAATTAGACGGAGAGCCCACAATGCTGACGCTTACCAGAATTAACAAGATCCGGCTTCTGGTCGCAGGAAAGCACCCCTGGATCGACAAGATGCTTGACCACAGAGAATCGCTCATCAAGAAGTACATGACGCTTATCGATCTGAGGGTCAGGGGCGTCGAGGACTGCCCTCCGTCCTATACCAAGGTCGAGGATTTCTGCGGCGAGCTGATGGACTACCTCTCGAGCGGGCACTTCGACATCTATCCCAGAATAGTCACCGTGATGGAGAACGCGACCGGGCGCAGGCTTGCGATCGCGCAGAGGATAATCCCGAGAATCAGGCACAACACCGATCTGATCCTGAGCTTCGACGACAAGTACGGCGAGGAGCTGAACGAGGCCAAGATGAAGGACCTCAGGGAGGACCTGAACAGGCTCGGGCCGATTCTGGACACCAGGTTTACCCTGGAAGACCGCCTTATGGCAATCCTTCAGTGCATAGATGATCTGATCAAGGATTCAGCCAGGCAGACGGTCTCCAGGCCAAAGGATCTCGGCGGTAAGCCGCTCGGGAAGGATGATCAGGCTAAGGCTGAGCCGGACGGGAACGCAGGCTGATTCCAGCCGGAAATGCGCCGGGCGGAAATGTCACCGGGCGGCGCGGGAAAAGAACAGGAAAGCTAAAACATGGCATTAGACTCAAAAAACATCATGCAGGAGAGGAGACGCTTCATCAGGATAATCTGCGATCTCCCTGCGCTTGCCACCTATGGGGAAAACAAGGTAAACGTCCAGATCAAGGATCTGTCGCTGATGGGCGTGCTGGCCGTCTCCGAGACGCCGCTTGACCTCAGCAAGGGCACCCATGTGAGGATCGACATCCATCTGGGCGCTACGCTCACCATCAGCATGGACTGCGCCGTAAGCTACGTGCATGAGAACCTTATCGGGCTCGGCACGATGAGGATCGACATCGACAGCATCACCAACCTCCGCAGGTTCATCGAGATGAACGGCATGAGCGAGGAGCTCCTGCACCGCGACATCGGACACCTGGTCGGAGAGGACTTCCCTCCGCAGCAGGACTCGTAATGCCTGCAGGGCGGCCTTCGGGCCGCCTTTTTTATTCCGTTCTTATCCTCTTACTTATTTCCCGCCCCGCGGCAGGCCGGGATCAGACCAGATCGATTATCTCGCTGATATCTGAGACGGCATGGACGGTGAGCCCCTCTATCGGCTTTCTCGGCGCGTTGGCCTTCGGCACGACCGCAGTCCTGAAGCCGTGCTTCGCAGCCTCGGCAAGGCGCTCCTGCCCCGATGGAACGGGCCTGACCTCTCCGGAGAGGCCGATCTCGCCGAAGGCAATCATGTCCTTCGGGATCGGGCTCCCGCGGTAGCTTGAGAGAAGCGCCATGGCGACAGGGACGTCGGCAGCGGTCTCCTCGACCTTGACGCCGCCTACCACGTTGATGAAGACGTCGAAGCCGCCCATCGCGACTCCGGCATGGCGGTGAAGGACCGCAAGGAGCATGGCAAGCCTGTTCTGCTCGGTGCCTACCGTTACCCTTCTGGGGTTCGCGAGCTGCGTCTCGTCAACCAGGGCCTGCAGCTCGACAAGGAGCGGCCTGGTGCCCTCCCACACGACCATGACGCATGATCCGGGCGCCTCCTTCTCTCCCCTGTTGAGGAAGATGGCCGAGGGGTTGGACACCTCAAGCATTCCGCGGTCAGTCATGGCAAAAACGCCGATCTCGTTCACCGCGCCGAACCTGTTCTTCTGGCACCTGAGCGTCCTGAACCTGCTGTCAGTACCGCCCTCGAGCATGACCGAGCAGTCAACGCAGTGCTCCAGGACCTTTGGTCCCGCGAGCGTGCCGTCCTTCGTCACATGGCCGACCATGAACGTGGCTACGGCAAGCTTCTTTGCGATCCTCGTGAACCTGGCCGCGCACTCCCTGACCTGGGAGACCGAGCCCGGGACAGAGGAGATCCCGTCATCGTACATGACCTGGATTGAGTCAATGATGAGTACCTCAGGACGGTACTTTACAACGAGTCCCTCGACGCGCTCGGCAGAGGTCTCGGCGGCCGCCCTGACCTGATCCGTTTTGAGCCCGAGCCTCGCGGCCCTCATGGCAACCTGCTGAAGGGACTCCTCTCCGGTGATATAAAGGACCTTCTTCGTGCCGGAAAGGCGGCAGACCGTCTCAAGGAGAAGCGTTGACTTGCCTGCTCCCGGATGCCCGCCTATAAGGACCACGGCGCCGGGGACTATCCCTCCGCCCAGGACCCGGTCAAACTCGCGGAAGCCGGTGCTGAACCTGGGGAGCTCGGCAAGCGGGATCTCGGATAGGATCTCGGACTCTCCCTCCCCCGCGGATCCGGCGAAGCCGCTGAAGTCGCCGCCTGACGGCGCCTTGCTTTTTGGGGCAAGCTTGACCTCGGTTATTGAGTTCCAGGCCCCGCACTCCGGGCACTTCCCCATCCATCTCGGAAAATCCGCCCCGCACTCGGAGCAGACATAGGCGCTTCTGCTCTTAGCCAACTTCACTCTCCCCGGGGCATCCGCCGTTCCGCCTGATTTCAATGAGCTTCCTGCCGCGGGCGAAACGCCTCCCGGCTATTCCTGAAAGGAAAAAGCCCAGAACCAGGCCGCAGCCGGTAACGAGGGCTGTAAGGAGATCAGGAAGGCGGCAGAGCATTGAGACAAGAAGGAAGACAACTGCCGTGACAAGAGGCACCGCGTAGTCAATTATCGAGGCTGCGGTGATGAGGCGCTCGTCTGACACAACCAGAACCTCCTCGCCCGGCTTCAGATCCGCTATGTCGGTCTTAATCAGGACCACCGAGGGCCTGCTGCCCTCCGCCATTGACGCGTTGCGGCACGACGCGCCCTCCGGGCAGCCGCTGCAGGCGCTCTTTCTCTCGCATCTCACCGCGCAGCGTCCGTCGCGGTATCCCTCAACTATTCCACGGGTCTCTGCCATTGAGCATTACCTGCCTGTAATTCCGTCAAATGCCTTCTGATCTATGCTTGCCGCCACCAGCTCCGCGGTCTCCATCGGCAGCATCCCGACCACGGCAACATCATAGCCGTTCTTGTTCTCGCGGTGATAGACAATGTTCTCGCCCATCTTCATGCCGCCGATATGGAAATTTCGGCTGTGCTTCGTGAGGTACACGGAAAAGTCAAAGATCCCGTTGCTTACGAGGAAATATCCAGCCTGCCCCAGACCGTCAATATAGCGCTTCTTCTCGTAGGCAATGACCCGGTAGCCGACCGGGAGATAGCCAAGCAGGCTGCTGCCGCCGTTCTCCCCTGAGGAAATGTACTCAGGACCTGCCTCCCGGCTCTGGTGGCGCATGGTGCACAGCTTCCCCTTTCTGACTGAGGGATCGGAAGAAAACCCGGTAACGGTGTACTGCTCTATCACGCTGCCGCCCCGGTCGACAGCGGCGGCATCCAGCATGAGGCCGGTGCCGGAATCCACTGCCATCATGAGGCCGTAGCCCTGCCCGTCTGACGGGACAAGCCTGATGAGCTCTGCGTCTGCGCCGGCGCTTCTGATCCCGCCTGCCGCATAGGGCATGAAGTTCCTCAGGATTACGTCAGGATCGGATGAGGCGAGGCGGAACCAGATGAAGGCAGGCATTGATTTGGGGAAGAACTCTGACTTGTCCCCGGCGCTATATGACAGCCCCTCCTTATCCACTATAATGTAGCGCTCAGCGCCGTTCAGGAACTCCATCACCCAGTGATCGCCGCATCCGGCGATCCTGACCGGCTCGACGGAATTCTCCGAGACCTTGACCATTGACATCTCAAACGGCTGGCGGAACGCGGAATAAGCCTTCCTTACCGCTGAGCTGACCTGGTTCCTGCTGTCAATGAGGGAAAACTGCGACTCTCCTGCCGCCTGGCAGGTGACAGACAAAAAAAATGCGGCAAGGAAAGCCTTCCATGCCGCCGTTCTGGTGATTAATTTCAAAAGCAAATTATCCTGCAATCTGACCGTCAGAGATCGAGCCCGCTTACCCTGCGGAAGCCCTCATGATCCTTGACCATGATGCCGAACTCATTGATGTCCTCGGCAGTCTCAGCCCTTGCCGAGACATCGGCGGAGCCGCTCTTCTGGCTCCTTACGCCGCGTGCTGCCGCCTGCTCAATCTCGCGCCAGGAGCTTGCGTCTGCACTGCCGGCATTTCTGAGCCTTGCGCCGGAGAACTCAGCGCTCGCAGGAGCTACACCGCCCATGGGGGCAGTAGAGATGGTGCCGTTCGGGGTAATGCCGCTGTACTGCTGGACGCTGACGATGGTTACCGCGGCGACAGAGGCGGCGATGGCGAAGCCTGCGACCTTCCTGATGCCACGCATCCAGAAGCTTTCCTCATTTGCCGCGCCGGCTGCAGCGGAGCCCTTATCTGCAGCATCTGCCCTGTGTGTCTTGTGGAAGGTTGACGGGCTCATGTAAACGGCTTCCTCGGAGAGCGCCTTGTCAAAATCAGCGGCAAGATCAGGCTGGGGAACAGCAACGTCATCGCCCCTCATGAGATCTGCGACCAGGCTGTACCTGTCCCATCTCTCAAGAAGCTCAGGATCGGACTCCATTTTCTCCGACTCCTTCCTGACATCTGCGAGCTCTCCATCCATCAGTGCCGAAACTTTCTCAAACCTGCTGTCCATAAAAACCTCGTCATACATGCTCTATGAAGGGGGAGACTGCCTTTACCAGTATTTCCCTGGCGCGGAAGATTCTTGATCTCACCGTGCCGACCGGGCATCCGACCGCGGCAGCTATCTCATCGTAGCTTTTGCCTTCCACCTGCCGCAGGAGCAGCGCCGTCCTGAGCTCCTCAGGCATCGACGCCAGCGTATCGTCAACCTTCCTCTTCAGCTGTCTTGTCGAGAGCAGCGCCTCAGGACTGTCTGCGTCCATGAGCTTTCCGCTGCTGTCGTAGATCTCCGTCTCAGGAGCGTCCACGTCAAAGCTGTTGACCGCCCTCGACCCGTGAGACACCGCAAAGTTCTTGGCGCAGTTGATGGCGATCCTGTATATCCACGAGTAGAAAGAACTGCTCCCGCGGAAATCAGGCAGCGCCCTGTAGGCCTTGATGAAGCTCTCCTGGACGACGTCATTGACATCAGCCTGCTCATGCACATACTTCATTACGGCATGCGCAATCCGATACTGATATCTGCGGAAAAGCAGCCCGAAAGCTGAACGCTCGCCATTCAGAACGGCGTCTATAAGCTGCTCATCGCTTCTCTCGTCACTCATCGGAGAGACCCCTCAAGATGACTGCGGCATCTCCCGTCCACATCGTTAGACAGGCAAACATGCCGAAAGTTCAAAATTTATCTTAAAACCATCCAAAAGTTCATCAGCTCTCACAAAAACGAAACAAATGGAGAGCAGAACTTCCGCAGGAATTGTATCATGTTTGAGGGCGTCTGCCCGGCCATCCCGTTACGGAAGGCACAGTTTCCCAGCAGGCCCGGAGAAAGGCAGGCAGAGGAGCAGGCTGCTAAAGAACTGCCGCAGGATGCCGATAGATCATATGGCGCCATGAATGCCGGGCGCAGAGCCTGGCCGGCGGCCGGGACAGCAGCAGAGAAAAGGAGAGAGAGCATGTCAGACATGTCGGTTTCATCAGCAATGAACAGCACCGCAAGGGAGTACCTCCAGGTCGCCGTCCAGAAGAAGGCGCAGGACGCAGAGGCGCAGGCGGCCCTCAGCCTGCTCGCAGGAGCAATGGCCCAGATGGATACGGTCTCTGCAGCCGCACAGGCTCCGCAGCCTGCGGCTCCGGCAGTGGGATCTGCAGTAGACATCAGGGTGTGACGCTGCTGAGCCATTCGGGCATCACGGATTGCACCACACAGGCGGCCGCATGAGGCCGCCTTCTTTTTTCCCGCTGCTGTGGATAAATGATGGCCTCTTTGTGGCGGCACCTCTCCATTTAAGCTAAAATTAGCGGCACGGCCTTACTGTGCCGCGGCCGCCGTGCCTGGCCAGATCTCCGGCGGAAACTGTCTCTTGAGGAAGAAAAATTGAAAGCTCTGAAGAATTTCGTTCTGACCGGCATTGCCGCGTCTGTGATTGCCCTCTCCGGCTGCCAGATATTCGGTGGAAATGAGAATGAGACACCTGATCCGTACAAAGGCAGGATCACACAGAGCGCGGACTGGTATGCCAACCAGGCCAGGAACTCCTCCGGAGAGCAGCGCTTCAAGTGGAAGATGAAGCAGATCAGAAAGTATATCGCTGACGACGAGGCAGAAAAGGCAAAGGATATGATCTCCGCCCTCTCAAAGGAGGCGAAGACCGATGTGCAGAAGGCGGAGATCCGCCTGCTCTGCGCCGAGTACTATAACAATACTGCCTCCTATGACAAGGTCCTCAAGTACCTCAAGGGCGTCAGCACCGCAGGCCTGCCACGCGAGGAGGCCGCATACCTCTACATTTACCGCGCGAAGGCCAGCGCGCAGACCGGGAACACCGAGAACGCGGTCAATGACTATATCCGCCTCAACAGCTACCTCAAGGGCGACTCCCTGGTAAAGAACCAGAAGGATATTGTGAATGTCCTCGCCGGAAAGCAGAAGGAGGAGCTCGAGGCAATGATCGGCTCCGCGTCTGACGAGCTGCGCCGCGGCTACCTGCAGCTTGCTTATATAAGAGCAGGCGGCGCCGAGGACGCAGATGATGCTGAGGAGCAGTGGGTAAAGGACAATCCCACTCATCCGGGAAGGCTCTACCTCGATCCGGACACAGACATGAGCCTCATAAAGATAGCGTCAGCCGCTGACTCGCCTGCCGAGGCGCTTGACAGCGCGCTCGCAGGACATGAGTGGACCGGGGCACGCCATATCGCCGTGCTGATGCCGCTCAGCGGAAAGTTCGGCTCCTTCGGAGAGGCATTCAGATCAGGCGTCGAGACCTACCGCGGGGCAAATCCGGGAGCCCAGATCTCCTATTACGACACCAACGGGAAGGATGTCATCGAGCTTTACAACAACGCGATGGCGCAGGGGGCCGAGTTCATCATCGGACCGCTCCTCAAGGAGAATGTCGCAAGGCTCAGCGAGGTTGACACCACAGTCCCTGTGATCTTCATCAATTCCAACGACGGCAGCGGACATGGCCAGTTCCAGTACTTCTACGCGCTTTCCCCTGAGGACGAGGGCATCGAGGCCGCGCTGAAGATCAGGGACGACGGCTACACCCATCCTGCAGTCATCATTCCTGACCAGCAGAAGGGAAGCCGCGTCGCAGAAAGCTTCCTCAGGGAGTGGAGGAACATCTCCGGCTCCTCCTCTGTTCCTGTAATCAGGTTCCGCGACAGGATCTCCCTGAAGGACACCATCGCCTCAGGCATCAGCGGCGAGCACAGGCCTGACTCCTACTATATCTACGCGTCGCCGCTTGAGAGCTCCGTCATCAGGCAGGAGATCAAGTCAATCACCGGCAAGTCCCCGGAGTGCTACATCACCGGACGCTCCAACCCCGGCATAAGCAACGCGTCGGTTGAAAGGACCATGGCCGGCATGAAGCTCGGCGACATGCCCTGGATGCTGCAGTCCAGCGATCTCCGCAGGACCGCAAGGGGAGCCCTGAGGCGCAGCAGCTCTGATACCCTCAAGTTCTTCGCCCTGGGCTATGACAGCCTGATGATGGTTCCCAATATCAGGCAGCTCGACAGCGGCTCATCAGTCGAAGGCCTTACCGGCACAATCACCATCTCCGGAAACGGCACCGTCAAGCGCGGCATCCAGTGGATTACCATCGGAGACAGCCGCTTCCTCTCCGGCAAGGTCAGCACCGCGTCGCCTGAGTTCCGCTCAGGCAAGAACAGCGCTGGGGCAGAGGAGCCTGAGCAGAGTGCTGACGCGGCAGCGCATGCTGACGAGAGCGCAAGGGCAGAGAGCGCCATTGCCGAAGACGAGCCGGGGCTTGCACCCGCAGACAGCGCGGAATAGAGCAGATGAGCGCATTCGCCGACGGAATCGACAACAGCATCAGGATGCTTGAGCTTCTCCGCACTATGGAGGATGAGGTTCATGCAGCCGCGCAGAGCGTGTCCGCGTCTGTCGGCATGAAAGGCCGCGTCTTCGTCTGCGGCAGCTCGCTTTCAGCGTCGCCGGCCAATCTCCTCGCTGATGAGCTCAACAGGAAGTTCTATCCTGTTACAGGCGAGGTTGCCGCCTGCAGCCTGTGCTCAGACATAAAGCTCATCTCTGCGGTCTGCCGCACCTCGCCTGACGACGTGTTCGCCTCGCAGCTGAGGTCGAAGGCGTCCGAGAATGATCTGCTGTTCGCCATGGCCTTCATGGACGGCGGGCAGAACGCCGTCCTGAACGCGATGAGGACCGCCCACGCAAAGCATATGGGCGTCATCCTCGCGACGCCGTTTGACGATGATGACGACCTGCTTCTCGGGGAAATAAACGAGGACGATGTGGTCCTGTCGCTTCCGGCTGATTCCAGAAGGGAGCTGATTGAGGCCTACTACCACATAGTCCTCGAGATAATTGACGAGATCTCCTGAAAGGGAATGCAGGCCCCGGCCGGCAGGCGGGCAGGCAGCTATTGATATTTATTAAACTTGGCAGGCGTCAGATACGGCGCCAGCCTGCGGGAGACTGACTGAGCTCATGAAAAAGACAAACATCATTCTTCTGGCCGCAGTGTCAGCTGCAGCCGCTATTACCCTTTCCGGCTGCGTTGCGGCAGTAGGCGCAGGCGTAGCCGCCGGGGCTGTCGGGATAATGGCCTCTGACAGCAGGACTGTAGGAACGGTCATTGATGACAGCGCAATTGAGGCCAAGGCCATCGACCGACTGGACAAGTACAGCCATGCCAAGTTCCGCGAGAGCAGCATCGGCACAACCAGCATCAACGGGCATCTCCTGATCCACGGACAGACCCCATACGCCGACTACCAGAGCAAGTTCCCTGAGCTCGTGTCAGACATCGCCAGGCTCAACAAGGTCTACAACGAGGTTGAGGTCCGCGAGCCGCTCTCGCTCTCCGAGCAGAGCTACGACGCCTATCTAACCAGCAAGATCAAGACAAGGTTCCTCTTCACCAGCGGGGTAAGCTCACGCCGCTTCAAGGTGGTAACCGAGAACAAGGTAGTCTACCTCATGGGCGTACTCACCAAGGAGGAGGCGAAGAACGGCATAGCTGCCATAAAGCAGGTTGACGGCATCAAGAAGGTCATCACCATGTTCCAGTACGTCTCCGAGAAGACCAAGCAGGAGATCGACAACGGCGCTGAGATCTCGTCAGCAGACGGAAGCAGCGTATCGTCACAGGAAAGCGGCGACGTTATCATAGAATAAACAGACATTATATGTCTGATATATCAAAAACAGATGCAGCAGGCCCGGATCAGGCAGAGTTCTGGATTGATCTGGCGTCTGACAGCGTGCAGGCAGGATTCCCATCTCCTGCCTATGACTACAGCAAGTCATCCCTGAGCCTCAATGAGCTCCTGATCCAGAACAAGTCCACCACCTTCATGATCCGCGTCGAGGGCGACTCGATGACCGGCGCCGGCATCCTTGACGGGGACTATCTTGTAGTTGACAGCTCCCTTGAGCCTCACGACCATGACATCGTCATCGCCAACCTGAACGGCGAGTTTACTGTGAAGGAGCTCAGGACCGGGAAGTTCCCCAGGCTTGTGCCCAAGAACCCGGCATTTCCGGTAATCGAAATAAAGGAAGGTGACGTGCTGACCATAACCGGAGTCGTGACCGGCGTAGTACGGAAGATGAACCCAAGGTGCGGCAGGAAGCGCTGATGCCATCCTGCCGCCATTCAGAAAAGACTATGAGCAAGGAGAAGGTTACCAGGGCTGAGCCTCAGAACCATTTGCCGACGCTCTTGCGGTAATTTGCATACTCAGCGCCGAAGATTCCGAGGAGCTCCCTCTCCTCAGCCGGGATCTGCACCCGGTCAAGCTCCAGGAACAGAAGAAATGCCCCGATAAAGCCGTACATCCCCGAGATGAATATGCCGAGGCCCAGCACGAACAGCACGAGGCCGAGGTACATCGGGTTGCGGCAGATCGCATTGAACCCCGTCTTAATCAGGACCTTCGGAGCGGCGCTGTGCCCGGGATAGAGCGTGGTGCCTGCAGAGATGTACTGGACAAACGGGACAGCCATGAACAGCACTCCGGTCAGACAGAAAACTGCGCAGCAGATCAGACTCAGCATCACCGGAATTGATTCGAAGTAGACAGGCAGCAGGATCCTTGCGGCAAAGCACAGGGCGATGATCACCGCTGCGGTAAAGAGAGGCCAGGGCCTCGTTAAAGTCCTGATCAGCACTCTGAAAATCGGCATACCGCACCTCCTCGCAAAAAACACCTGGGAAATGATATCAGACTGCATTCCTGATATCTGATCCGCCTGATTTTCTCACGTCACACAGCATCAATAAAGTGCCCGGAGATGCAAAGCGGCAAAAAAATCATTAACCTGATTGTCCACAGCTTTTGTGAACATCTTGTGAATAACTGTGAAACAGCATCCAGCTGATGAAAAAAACTCGAGAAAACGCGTCTGCAAAGGGATTTTAGAGGGAGAAAAACAGCCGCCAGCGCATCATTTCCGGCTGCAGCCCACTGGTTTCCTGAAAATTCAGGCACTGATCTTTCACCAAACGGTAAACAATTTCTCTGATTTCATCCCCAGAAACTGCAGGTGCGGAAAATGTCCACAGGAAAGCAACAGCATGTCAACAGATATATCAACAATATTGTCAACAACCGTTAAACTATCAACAAATCGTCAACAATATTATCAACAATATGGATTCTGTCAGAAGGAAAGCAGTGAATGAGTCTGTGGATTGCTGAGCAGCGGACTGTGAAACTGTGTGAAAGCGGCAGCACAATGAAAGAAGGCCGGACGTCGTCCGGCCCGGGATAAGGACTGTATTTTTATCTCTGTGTGCCGAAGCGCGCCGCGGTAATGATATTCTTCATCTCGCGCACTGCCTCAGGGAGCCCGGTGAATACCGCCCTTGAGATAATCGAGTGTCCGATGTTTAGCTCATGGATCTCAGGAATCGCGGCAACCGCTGCTGCGTTCTGATAGGAAAGGCCGTGGCCGCCGTTGACGCCAAGCCCAAGGGACGCGGCATATGCTGCGCAGTCGGCAAGCCTCTTAAGCTCCTCTGCCTGCACGCTGTCATTCACCGCATCGGCATACCTTCCGGTATGGAGCTCGATGAAAGGCGCCTTCACAGCATGCGCCGCGTCAATCTGGCGCCTGTCCGGATCGATGAACAGCGAGACGCGGATGCCTGCCTCAGACATTGCCTTTACGGCAGCTGCTACCTTCTCAGTCTGCGAGGCTACATCAAGCCCGCCCTCAGTGGTAACCTCCTGACGGCGCTCGGGCACCAGGCAGACGAAGTCAGGCTTGACCTCGCAGGCAATCGCTACGAGCTCATCCGTTACCGCCATTTCAAGGTTCATTTTGGTCTTTATCGTCTCGCGCAGGATGCGGACATCGCGATCCTTGATGTGCCTGCGATCCTCGCGGAGGTGAACGGTAATGCTGTCACCGCCCGAATGCTCGACAATGCCTGCCGCATACACCGGATCAGGATAATCCGTGCCGCGGGCGTTTCTGATCGTGGCAACATGATCGATGTTAACGCCGAGATAGATACGCTCTGTCATTTTTCCTCCCAGCCAGAAACCTGGCATACAAATTCCTTGAAACAAGCTGGTGTCCGCCCAGCCTGGCGTCAATGGCGGCCCGGAACACCTCGCGGGCGGCCCTCAGCGCGCTTTTGTTTGCAAAATCACCCTCAGCCGCGGCAATCAGGTCGCTGCCGGAAAATCCCGCGCCTGAGGCTGAGACGGTGAACCCGGACTCAGGCGAGAAGCGGTAGCGCCTCTGCTCCTCAACCGGCTCTCCCTCTGAATCCGAGAGGAAGTCAACGCCGTAGCCTGTGGAGCTGAGAAGCGCCGACTCAAATACCCTCAGGGCCGGCGCAACGTCAGCCGCCGCGCCGCTCCTGACTGCCGAGAGCGCCCCGGCATAGGCGCCGAAGAGGCCGTCGCAGGGCTCCCTGTCCCCTGTCAGCCTGAAAACGAGCTCATTCATATACATGCCGCAGAAAAGCCTGGAGCCGCGGAGCTCCGTGAAAGGCCCCGCAGGATCAAGCTCCCTGAGCGCAGGCATGGAGCGCCCTTCACGGAGCACAGCCTCGCACTCCGTAAACTCCGGGTATGACGTGCCGCCCTTCCTTGAGACTGCCGTTACCCTGCCGCCTGACTCGCAGAGTAGAGTAACCAGCGCGCCGTGCTCAAGATACGGGCTCACATGAATTACAAACGCTCTCTCAGTCAAAGCCGTCCTTGTCCATATATCCGAGGCTCTTCAGCGCACGCTCGTCATCAGCCCAGCCCTTCTTGACCTTGACCCAGAGCTCAAGGAAGACCTTCTTTCCAAGCAGCTCCTCAATGTCCTTCCGGGCATCGGTGCCGACCTGCTTGATCTTGCTCCCCTCCGAGCCGATGATCATCTTCTTCTGGTTCGGCTTGTCTACGAGGATTGCGGCAGCTATCCTCACCATCTTCTGCTCGTCCCTGAAGGACTCGATCTCGACGGTTACGGCATACGGGAGCTCGTCTCCGGTGAGGCGCATGAGCTTTTCGCGGATAATCTCCGAGACCATGAACCTGACCGGGCGGTCGGTAACATAGTCATCAGGGAAGATGAACTCGCTCTCCGGCAGGTATGATCTGACGATTTCCTTGAGCTGCTCGACGTTGGTGCCCTGCACGGCAGAGACCGGAATGATGTCCTTAAAGTCATGGAGCTTTGTCATATGCTCAATGAACGGCAGCAGGACCTCCTTGCCGGAGAACTTGTCAACCTTGTTGATTACGAGCACCGTGGGAAGGCCGCTTCTCTTGATCTTGCTGAGGGTCAGCTCGTCATCCTCCTGCCAGTGAGTTCCCTCGACGACAAAGAGCACGAGCTGCACGTCTGAAAGCGAGCTCTCTGCGGAGCGGTTCATCAGGCGGTTTATCGCCTTGGGCTCCTCTGCGTGCAGTCCCGGGGTATCTACATAGACAGTCTGATAGTTCTCATGCGTGTCGATGCCCATGATGCGGAACCTGGTGGTCTGGGGCTTCCTTGAGGTTATGGAAACCTTCTGGCCCAGCATTTTGTTGAGCAGAGTCGACTTGCCGACATTCGGACGTCCGACTATGGCAATGAAGCCTGCGTATGTTGTAGTCTTATTTTCTGTTTCCATTTGATTTTCTCAGAATTTCCAGTACATGTTCAGCGGCGTCCTGCTCCGCGCGTCTCTTTGATGTGCCGGTTCCGAATACTGCCTGGCTGAGAGGCTCCACAGAGCAGGATACCCTGAACACCTGGCTGTTCTGCTGCCCCGTAACCTCAACAACTGCGTAGACCGGGACATGGAATTCCCTTGCCTGCAGGTACTCCTGAAGCCTGGTCTTGGGATCCTTCTGCCCGATTCCCGGCCTGATGGTCTTCAGCCTCTCGCTGAACCACCTGCCCAGGAGCTCCTTCACCGTCTCAAGCTGCTCACCGGTATCGAGATAGATAGCCCCGATGGTTGCCTCGACCGCGTCAGCAAGGATCGAGTCCCTCCTGAAGCCGCCGCTCCTCTGCTCTCCGGGGCCCATGTTCAGGTAGTCCCCGAGACTGAAGCTGTGGGCAATTTCGGCGAGAGTGGTCTCCCTTACCAGCGTTGACCTCATTCTTGAAAGATCACCCTCGTCGACATTGCCGAACCGGTCAAACAGAAATCCGGAAATCACCAGCTCCAGGACAGCATCCCCCAGGAACTCGAGCCTCTCATTGTGCGGCGCGCCTGCGCTTCTGTGGGTAAGCGCGCGGATGAGAAGCGATCTGTCCCTGAACGAATAGCCAATGCTGTCCTCATATTTATCCAGCTGATTCATATTTAGACTCTGACTTCCTCCCTCTAATGAACCGAACCAATCCTGCCGAAGCGCAGGCCTTCAGTAATGCAGCGCATGCCGCTGCAGTCTGTATTGATGCTGAGCCAGATGATCTTGGCCGGGCCGATGAGGTCATCCGCCGGGACAAAGCCCCAGAACCTGCTGTCGCGGCTGTTGTCACGGTTGTCACCCATGGCAAAGTACATTCCCTCAGGCACCTGCCAGGTTCCCTCAGGCATGCCATCCTGCTTCCTGTAGGCAAAGAGCGGGAATGTCCGGTCCGGAGCCTCAAGGATATCGTGCCTGACTCCCAGGAGATCCTCAGTGCCGCGCTTCAGGGGATGTCCGGCGAGGGAGAATTCGCCGATGCCGGTCCACTCCTTGGGCACAGTAACGGGATCTGACCCGTCCGCAGGCTTTATGGTCAGGTTCTTTGCCTCATCATAGCTGACGGTGTCGCCGGGAAGCCCGATGATGCGCTTGATGAAGGCAGTGTCGGGATCCTCCGGATAGCGGAATACCGCGATGTCGCCCCTTGAGGGGGAGCCGGTACCAATCATGACCTTCCCGGTGAACGGGTTCCTGATGCCATAGGCATATTTCTCAACAGCCACGAAGTCTCCCTTGAGAAGCGTCGGCATCATTGACTCCGAGGGGATCCTGAACGGCTCGAAGAGGAAGGAGCGGAACAGGAACACCGCGAGGAGCACCCAGAAGCACTCGCGGCCGAGGTCAACAAACCAGTTCCCCGCCTCAAGCTTCTCGCGCTCCTCCTTGGAGAGTGAGCCGCCGGCGGCCTTCTCGGCGGCAAGGATCCTGGCATTCCTGAGAGGCCTGACCTTCAGGAAGTCCCAGAACCAGGCAATGCCGCAGAGGACAGTAACAGCGGCCAGTATCAGCGTAAAGTCTTTCATTGCAATCCTTTCTCCAGCTTCTCAGATCACTCCGTCACTTCTCGTCGGTCCCGACGTGAAGCACGGCAAGGAAGGCGTCCTGCGGCACATCGACCTTTCCGATTGCCTTCATTCTCTTCTTGCCGGCCTTCTGCTTGTTGAGAAGCTTCTGCTTTCTGGTGATGTCTCCGCCGTAGCACTTCGCGAGCACATCCTTCCGGAGGGCCTTCACGGTGCTCCTCGCGATAATCTGGCTGCCGATGGCCGCCTGGATTGCCACCTCGAACATCTGACGGGGGATAAGCTCCTTCATCTTGGTTACAAGCGCCCTGCCGCGGCTCTGAGCCTCGCTCCTGTGGGTGATGACCGCAAGCGCGTCAACCCTCTCGCCGTTTATAAGGATGTCCATCCTCACCATGTCGGCCTTCTCGAAGCGGTCAAAGCCGTAGTCAAGGGAGGCGTAGCCTCTTGAGGTGGACTTCAGGCGGTCAAAGAAGTCCAGGACGACCTCGGCAAGAGGGATCTCGTAGGTAATCTCAACCTGCCTGCCGTGATAGAGCATGCTCTTCTGCACTCCGCGCTTGTCAATGCAGAGCTGGATGACATTGCCCACATACGCGTCAGGCACGAGGATATTGCAGCGCGCGATGGGCTCCCTGATCTCCTCGATGTTGGAAACCGGCGGCAGGCGCGCGGGCGAGTCGACGTTGATCACCTCGCCTGAGGTGAGCTTCACCTCATAGATTACCGTAGGCGCGGTGGTGATGAGGTTCACACCGTACTCGCGCTCAAGCCTCTCCTGGATGATGTCCATGTGGAGGAGCCCCAGGAAGCCGCAGCGGAAGCCGAAGCCCAGCGCCTGCGAGGTCTCAGGCTCGAAGAAGAGCGACGCGTCATTGAGCGAGAGCTTGTCGAGCGCGTCGCGGAACTGCTCGTAGTCGTCGGTCGAGACCGGGAACATTCCGGCATAGACCTGGGGCTTCACCTTCTTGAAGCCGGGGAGCGGCTCGGAGGCAGCATCCTTGGGATGGGTAATCGTATCGCCCACCGGCGCGCCGTGAATGGTCTTCATGCCGCAGGTAATCCAGCCCACCTCTCCCGCGGAAAGTGACTCAAGATCCACCGGCTTCGGGGTATTGTGGCCGATCTTCTCGACATTCCACACCGTTCCGTTTGACATGATCTTGATCTTCTCGCCCTTCCTTATCGTGCCGTTCTTGACGCGGAGAAGCGAGACTACGCCCAGGTAGTCATCAAACCTCGAGTCGATGATGAGCGCCTGCAGCGGGGCGTCAGGATCGCCCTCGGGCGCCGGGATCTGCTCAATGAGCCGCTCGATGACGTCCTGCACGCCGATTCCGGTCTTCGCCGAGCAGCGCACCGCATCTGTCGCGTCGATGCCGATGATGTCCTCAATCTCCTCGGAGACCCTCTCCGGCTCGGCTGTAGGCAGGTCAATCTTGTTGAGGACCGGCACGACCTCGAGGCTCATGTCGAGCGCCGTGTAGCAGTTCGCCAGGGTCTGCGCCTCAACGCCCTGCGAGGCGTCAACGACAAGGAGCGCGCCCTCGCAGGCCGCAAGGGATCTCGAGACCTCATAGGAGAAGTCAACATGTCCCGGCGTGTCAATGAAGTTCAGCTCATAGTCATCGCCGGAGCGTGACTTGTACTGCAAGGTCACTGCCTGCGCCTTGATCGTGATGCCGCGCTCCCTCTCAAGCGACATGGAGTCAAGGACCTGATCCTGCATCTCGCGCTCGGTGAGCCCTCCGCAGAGCTGGATGATGCGGTCTGAGAGCGTTGACTTGCCGTGATCAATATGGGCGATAATGGAAAAGTTGCGGATTTTTTTCATTGACTGAACCGATTCTGAACTGCCTTGGATATTTCTCTTTAATTTACCCTTATACGCATATTTTAACCGCAAAAGGGCGCCGTTTCGCGGCGCCCTGGAAAAAATAAGCAGAACGGGCTGAGGCTACTCCGCAGCGCACTCCACGCTGTAGAACGAGCCGGTCATTCCGGGCACGCTGAGCGTGTAGCCTTTCGCCTCCGGCGCGAAATTGAGCGGCCTGAGGCTGCAATTCTTGCCGAAGATCCTCTCCGCGGCCGCCTGCTCGAACTTCAGCGTGCCGTCAGAGAGCGAGGTGTTGAGGACATAGAGAACCCTGTCGCCGCCCTGCTCCTTGAGATCAGCGTAGAGCGTGCCGTCAGAGTAGACATGGCGCCTGGTGCCGGATGAGAGCGCGGGATGCTCGTCGCGGAGCCTCATCAGCGACACGAAATAGTTCCTGAAGGACTTCTCGTCATCGGTGAAGCCCGAGATCCTGCCGTCAGTCCTCGCCACATGATCGTTGCAGCGGTTGATTTTGTCGCAGCCGCCCGGCTGATCGACAAAGCCCGGGAGCTCGTCGGCAGACTCATCGCCGTAAAGTATGGAGAGCGGCCCGCTCATTGAGGCAAGGAAGCTCCAGACCGCGCGGTGGCGCGCGAAATACTCGAAGTTCTTCTCGCCGTCATTCGTGTACCTCGCCCGCTGCAGGAGATCGCCGAACCGGAGGAAGTCATGGTTGGAGATGAAGTTCACCGGCATGGCGGTCTCAGGATAGATCCTCATTCCGGCATATCCCGCGGTCTCAAGGTCCGAGGCAGGCGCGCCGCAGGTGCCCTTCTCGAAATTGTTGTCGTAGGTGGCGAACACCTGGGTCAGCTTCTTCCTCATGGGGAAGTTGAATGCCCCGTTCAGCGCGCCGCCCTCAAAGGCGTCAGCAAGGAGCCATTTCGGATCCGAGGAGTACACCTCGCCTACGGCAAAGCCGAGCGGATGGACCTTCTGGCCGTTCATCTCATAATCGATTCCGGCAGCTGTCTCGGAGATGAACGAGGTGATCTCCTTCCACTCGTCATGCGGCACCTGATAGGCCATGTCGAAGCGCCAGCCGTCGATTTTCGCTGTCTTCATCCAGTAGGAGATGACATCCTTGTAGAAAGGCAGCGACTTTACCGGATCCAGGAAAATGCCGTTCGCGGCGATGCCGTCCTCGGGGCTCCCGGTTACGTCAAGCCCGGTCTTCGAGACCGCGAAGTCATGCTCTGCAAGGCCCTTCACAAGGTTGCTCTTGGCGTGCCCGAGAACACCGTCCAGGATTACATAGATGCCGAGCTCATGCGCCCTGTCCACAAGCCTCTTCAGATCATCAAGCGTCCCGAACTTCGGATCGACCCTGAAATAATTGGAGGCGAAATACCCGGTGCCGTCAAGCTTGTCGGCCTGCTCATTCTGCCCGGGAAGAGGCACAGACTCGAATACCGGAGTCATCCACAGCGCGTTGGCGCCGGTGCTCTTTATGTAAGGGAGCGCCTCAGTGATTCCGGCAAGGTTTCCGTGGTGGCGGCTCGGCCCCCAGGAGAGCGCATAGCCCTCCGGGCCCCTGTCGCTGTGCTGGAAGGCCTCGACCATCACCTGGTAGATGCGGAGCCGGCAGAAGGCGCTGTCGCTTCCGTCACAGGCCAGGCGGTGCTGATCCTCCTTTATGCTGCCGTCCTTCACTGCGGCAGCCGGGGCAGCGGTAACCTTGGCGCACTCCTTCGGGCCGTAGAGCCCTGCTGAATAGCAGGAGAGTGAGACCAGGCCGAGCGCGGCCGCAAGCAGTATCTTTTTCATATGTTTTTCCTCCCTGGGCCGCAGCCGCATTCATTAAAGCTGCGCCGGGCTATTCGCCATCAGCGCCGTCAGCCTCATCAAGGCCGTCGTCCGTAGGTATGCCCCAGCCGTCGTAGACAGCTCCGTGCTCCTTAAGAACGGCCATGACCTCGTCAGCCTCAGTCATGATGTCATGCACGTTAATAAGCGTGTCAGACATGGCGTCAAGGCAGAAGCCGTCAACGCCGCCGTCCCTGATCTCCTCAGGCCCGTCCTCATCGAAGAAATACCCGAGGCCCTCAAGCTCCTCAGCAATCGCATCTGCCGCAGGCTGGCTCGGCGCGAAGATATGATGCTGTACGGTATACTCCTCAGAGAGATCAACGCCGTCAGCCTTAAGCTCGCTGATGACCTCTTCCGTAAGTTTCTGCACCTCTTCTCTCGTCATATCAGCACCGCCGTCAGTTGCGGACCAGCATCTCGTCGAGCTTGAGATCCGCGTTCTTGTTTATCGCAATGCCCTTCTCGATTACGTGGGCGGCAATCTGGTGCGCCTCCTCAATCGAGTGGTACTCATAGGATCCGCACTGATAGCGGTTGACCTCGGGAAGCTCGGCAAGGCTCTTCACGGAGTTGACGTCGAACATCGAGGCAAGCCAGGCATCTGCCACCTCCTGCTCGGCAGGCGCTCCGATGACGGACATGTAGAAGCCGGTGCGGCAGCCCATCGGGGAGATGTCGATAATCTCTACCCTGTCTGAGTTCAGATGGGTTCTCATGAACCCGGCGAAAAGGTGCTCCAGGGTGTGCATGCCCTTGGGCGGCATCATCTCCTGGTTGGGGATGCAGAAACGGAGGTCAAAGACGCTGATGACATCGTGGTGCGGAGTCTCGTAGCGCTTTGAGAGCCTGACTGCAGGAGCCTTCATCTTGGTGTGGTCAACCTTGAAACTTTCTAAGAGTGCCATAGCAATTTACCTCAGTATCCGCAGCTGTCGAGCTGCTCCTCATATGTCTTCGCCCTGGAGTCAACCTTCCGGGCAACCTTAATAAGCCAGTCCTTGCTGCTGTACGTGCCTTTCGCGTAGCCGCCCCAGCCCTCATGATAGTTCAGGTAGTGCCGGTAGCCGTCATACGGCCCGACGCCGTTCTTCCTCATGGTGACCGACATGTACCAGCCGATGAAATTTATGCTGTCCTCAAAATTCTCACGTGATCCGCTGCTGCCTGTAGCCTGCTCATAGTTGGCCCAGGCCTCGTCCTTCGCCTGCGGGAAGCCGTAGGCTGAGCTCGCCCGCCCGTACGGAATGAAAAGAGCCCAGCGCACCGGCGGCTGCGCGTTGTATTTGTATGCAGACTCCTGGTACATGATCGACATCATGACTGAGGCAGGCGCGCCCCATTTCTTCTCGGCGTTGAATGTTGCATCAGCCCAGTGGGGATACTGCTCGAAAATCCTGCAGATATTTTCCGGATGGGCAGGAGGATTGTCAGGAGAGCTGCAGCCTGCGGCAAGCAGCAGGCCGGAGATTAAGAAAAAGATTCGTTTGAGCATGATTCCCCCGTTTTGCGAGATTCTATCACGAGGGAGCGAAAATGAAAAAAGGCCCGGACAAAGCCGGGCCCCAATATGTTTCCGTGTTAACGGAAATTACTTGATGATCTTGGCAACAACGCCTGCGCCAACGGTGTGGCCGCCCTCACGAATAGCGAAGCGGTCCTGCTCGTTCATTGCAACAGGGTGGATCAGGGTTACGTGCATAGCGTCAAGGTGATCGCCAGGCATAACCATCTCTACTCCCTCAGGAAGATCGATGGTGCCGGTGATATCGGTAGTTCTGAAGTAGAACTGAGGACGATAGCCCTTGAAGAACGGGGTATGACGGCCGCCCTCGTCCTTGGAAAGAACGTAGACGTGTGCAACGAACTCGGTGTGCGGGGTGATGGTGCCCGGCTTAGCGAGAACCTGGCCACGCTCAACTTCCTCACGCTTGGTGCCGCGGAGAAGAATACCAACGTTATCGCCGGCCATACCCTCGTCGAGGATCTTGCGGAACATCTCAACGCCGGTGCAGACGGTCTTCTGGGTAGGACGAATACCAACGATTTCAACTTCATCGTTGATTCTGATTACGCCGCGCTCAATACGTCCGGTAACAACGGTACCACGTCCGGAAATCGAGAAAATATCCTCGATAGGAAGAATGAACGGATGGTCGATATCACGGACAGGATCAGGGATGTAGGAATCCATGGTGTCAGCGAGCTCGAGAACCTTCTTCTCCCACTTCTCCTCACCGTTGAGGGCGCCGAGAGCGGAGCCGCGGATTACAGGGGTGGTGTCGCCAGGGAACTTGTACTCGGTAAGAAGATCACGAACCTCTTCCTCAACGAGGTCAAGGAGCTCCTCATCGTCAACCATGTCGCACTTGTTCAGGAAAACGATGATATAAGGAACACCTACCTGACGAGCAAGGAGGATGTGCTCACGGGTCTGGGGCATAGGACCATCGGTAGCAGCAACTACGAGGATAGCGCCATCCATCTGAGCAGCACCGGTGATCATGTTCTTGACGTAGTCAGCGTGGCCCGGGCAGTCAACGTGAGCGTAGTGACGCTTGGGGGTATCGTACTCAACGTGGGAGGTGTTGATGGTGATACCACGAGCCTTCTCCTCAGGAGCGTTGTCGATCTGGTCGAACTTAAGAGCCTGGCCTACACCGTAGTGCTTAGCAAGAACGGTGGTGATTGCCGCGGTAAGAGTGGTCTTACCGTGATCGA
>Ga0256406_1002114_pt1 | contig 29385 bp, 26 predicted proteins | sample RumenRJG_03DNA_FD_185986 | JGI IMG/M metagenome (GOLD analysis project Ga0256406, IMG submission 185986) | Bovine rumen microbial communities from Lethbridge, Alberta, Canada - RJG_03 | ecosystem: Host-associated > Mammals > Digestive system > Stomach > Rumen | place: Canada: Alberta | collected... | reverse complement strand
AAGCAGATCTGCTTCAACTTCTGCAAAAGACAGTGCATTAAAATCGACTTCACTGAGCGAGAGTTTGTCAAACAGTGCAGCATCAGCGAGCGAGTCTGCATCACTTGTAAAGAGTGAATCACTGAGCGCAAGCGCGGCATCTGCCAGCGCTTCCGCATCAACAGCGGAAAGCCAGAGCGTAAGCACAAGCAAGGCAGCAAGCCTGTCTGCATCGACATCAAGCAGTCAGAGCACAAGCACGAGCAAGGCGACCAGTGAATCTGAAAGCAGATCTGCTTCAACTTCTGCAAAAGACAGTGCATTAAAATCGACTTCACTGAGCGAGAGTTTGTCAAACAGTGCAGCATCAGCGAGCGAGTCTGCATCACTTGTAAAGAGTGAATCACTGAGCAGAGCAGTGAGCGAATCTGCATCTGCAGCAAAGAGTGAAAGCGCAAAATCAGAAAGCCTGTCTGCATCGGCATCGAGCAGTCAGAGTACAAGCACAAGCAAGGCGACCAGTGAATCTGAAAGCAGATCTGCTTCAACTTCGGCAAAAGACAGTGCATCGAAGTCGACTTCACTGAGTGAGAGTTTGTCGAACAGTGCAAAATCAGCGAGTGAATCTGCATCACTTGTAAAGAGTGCGTCACTGAGCGAAAGTGCAGCATCAGTAAGTGCATCTGCATCAACAGCGGAAAGCCAGAGCACAAGTGCAAGCAAGGCAGTGAGTGAGTCAGCATCACTCGTCAAGAGCGAATCACTGAGCAGAGCAATAAGCGAATCTGCATCGACAGCAAAGAGTGAGAGTGCAAAATCAGAGAGTCTGAGCACATCGATATCGAACAGCAACAGCTTGAGCAAAGTGGCAAGTGAATCAGCAAGCAGAAGTACAGCTGAAAGCAGAGCTGCTTCGGCAAAAGACAGCGCATCGAAGTCGACTTCACTGAGTGAGAGTTTGTCAAACAGTGCAAAATCAGCGAGTGAATCTGCATCACTCGTAAAGAGCGACTCACTGAGCAGAGCAATGAGCGAATCTGCATCGACAGCAAAGAGTGAAAGTGCAAGATCAGCAAGCCTGAGCACATCGGTATCGAACAGTAACAGCTTGAGCAAGGTAGCAAGTGAATCAGCAAGCAGAAGTACAGCTGAAAGCAGATCTGCTTCCGCTAAAGGCAGTACATTAAAATCGACTTCACTGAGCGAGAGTTTGTCAAACAGTGCAGCATCGACCAGTGCTAGCGTTTCAATATCAACGAGTGACCGTGCATCAGCATCAGAGTCAGTAAGTGGAAGCACATCTGTATCTGAGAGTGTGTCAATCTCTGGAAGCGCATCTGTTTCGACGAGTGAAAGTATATCGACTTCAGAAAGCGAGAGTACATCTGAATCGACTTCTTCGCTGAGCCAGAGTGTGAGCACCTCTGCTTCGCAGACACTTTCGAATGCAGCCACGGTTATTGTCCGTAGGACGCAGACTAACCAGTCTGCAGCGCAGCACGCGCTCAACGTTTCCGCCGGAACGGCTGCAGTATCCAATGCAGAAACAGAAACCACGCCGATGACAGAGCGAGCTGTTCCGCAGAATCAGGAACAGAATATGGAAAGCAGCGAAAGCGGAAGTGAACACACGGGCGCGGAAGCACACCGCCGCAGTGTCAGCCAGAGGGCGAGCAGCAGCGACAGTGCGAGCGCAGCGGCAAGTGAAAGTAAGTCTGCGTCTGCGTCAACTGCGGCTTCTGAATCAGAAACAATCAGCAGTGAAAGCACGTCTGCCAGCACACTTCTGTCGGTGGAAACTTCGCTCAGTGCTTCTGCGAGTGCAGGAGGAGTAAACGCCGGCAGTGAATCAGCCGGGGTGAGTGCCTCCGGAACTGCGCAGAACGCATCAGGAAGCCAGGGAGCTGCGCTATCAGGAGCGGCGTCTTCCGAGCTGGAAGATCTGAACGGAATCGTACCGCTGCAGGTTTTGAAGAAATAGTCATGACCTGATCAATCCAAAAAATATGTAATATATGTAATACTGGAAGGGACGCAGCAAATCGTTTTGGCGCGGTTTGTCTGTTGTTCCTTCCGGATTTAATACAGCGATATTTGTTAATCTGAACGGTAATATAAATGGAAAGGACGATAGACAGTATGAAAACAGTAAAAACGCATGTCTTGCGCAGTCGAATAGTATTTACATTATTCGTGCTGGCTGTTTACGTGCTGGGAAGATTGGTTCCGGTTTACGGCGCGGCGGAGAGCGGAGCCGGCGGCGGGACAGCTGCCCGAGCTATGGCCGTCATGCTGCTCAGCGGCAGTCATGCACAGAATACACTGGCAGCGCTTGGTGTTATGCCGTATATCAATGCATCGCTTCTGGTACAGATTGTGGCAGCGCTGAAAAGCAGCAATTCCAGGGCCAAAGTTTCAAAACAGAGAATGGACCGATGGATGATGGCGGTTACCATGATTTTTGCCGGCGCTATGGCTGCCGTTCAGGCTCTGGATATGCCGTTCCGCGCGGATGCAGGGAACCTGCTTTTTATCCGTATACAGGCAGCGGCAGAGCTGTTCCTTGGTGCAATGCTGATTTTTGCGCTCTGCATGCTGAATGAAAGACACGGGATCGGCGCGTCGATGCCGATCATTTTGATGAATATCCTATCCTCCCTGTCGGGAACTTTAAGCAGAGGACATTTTCTTCATTATCCGACGATGATATTTATATGTGCTGTGGTGATCGCCATTACATTCTTTATGGAAAACAAGATCATCCGCATCCCTCTTCAGCGGGTATCCATCCATAATATCCATGCCGATAAGAATTACATTGCCTATAAACTGAACCCGATCGGAATAATGCCGGTAATGTTTGCGACAGCTGCGTTCCTGGTTCCGCGTTACATCATACGTCTGATTGCCTCGATGTTCCCGGGAAGCCGCGAGGCGGCGGAAATCCGCAGCAGTATGGTTATGACCAGGCCGCTCGGCATTGCAGTGTATCTGATGATCATTATACTGCTGACTATTGTGTTCTCGTTTATCATGCTGAACCCGAAAGAGTCTGCGCGACAGCTTCAGAGAAACGGCGACAGCATCATCGGCATTTACGCGGGAGAGAAAACGACTGCCTATCTCGTCGGGACCGTCTGGAAACTCAGCCTGATCAGCGGTATTCTTCAGGCGGCATGTATGTGTCTGTCTCTCGTGCTGTCTGTCCGCGGCGCAATCCCGGCTGTTCTGGCTATGGTACCATCCTCCGCGATGATCCTGGTCAGCATTCTCTGCGGTATGGCTCAGGAGATCAGTACATACTGGCGTTATGACAGGTATTCATTTTTCCTGTAGCAGAGCGGACAAAAATCACCTGGCAAGGCGGAAGCCGCATTTTCTGCGGCGGATCGCAGCCAGTCTGAAGAAAGGAAGGTTATATGCAGTTTTTTATTCCGGCATGGTACAGTCATGATGACTGGAAAGAGAACGAGCCGGTCTGGTACAGGCCCAGAACAGTGACAGAGTTTGACGACACAGTCAAGCAGATCCAGCTCTTTTCCCGCAACCGCGTTGACGTGTTCACCATTCTGGTTCTCGGATACTCGCCTAATTTCCATCATTTTCTTCATCGCCAGGGTGTGCTTCACGCGCCGTACTGGTCGTGTTTTGATGCGATGCAGGGGATCAGCGAAAAGCAGGCAGAGATTTTCTCTTTCCATGATCTTTCCTGGCCGGAGGATGTAGAGTTCATCTATTCACCGTTTGCCGTTATCGTACAGCGCAGAGGAAATAAATATGCGCAGGTCGAGTTTGCGGAGGATGGAAATATGTTCTGCGTGGATATGTTTCAGAACGAGCAGCTGGTCAGCAGGAACCTGTATGATGACCGCGGCTTTATGTCCTGTCAGATCACTTACCGGAACGAAAAGCCGTATCGCGAGCAGTATTTTAATGAGCAGGGCACCTGGAAATTTGCGCGTTATCTGGATGACGGGCATGTGCTGATGAATCCGCAGAGCCGCTGGTACAGGCTCGAGCATGAGGGCGGTGCGCGTCAGGCAGAGTACCGTCAAGAGCGCTATAACGGAATTGAAGAAGTCATCGGAGAAGTTCTGATGGAATATCTGAAGGGAACGGCTGAGGAATCTGTCTTTACGGCGGCGATGCACTCGCTCCATTCTTCTGTGCTTCACAGCTGTCTGAAAAACAGACCTACCGTCCTGTCTTTTTTCAGAAGGCGGATGGAGGAGCACAGGATGACAGACGTCGATGAACGGCTTCTTTCTGACGCAGATTATATCGTCGCAGATAAGAAAGGGACAGCAGAAATCATCAGAAATCATGTGCAGACAAAGGGCATACCGGTCAAGGTAATCACGCCTTACGATTCACGCGTGGAGTTTGGCGTCAGCCAGCACTATCATGTGCAGAACATTCTGCTCGCTGTGGATCAGATGGAACAGAAATTTTTTGATGACGTGATTCCGCTTCTCGCGGAATATGTGACCAGAAAAAATCCTCGTGCGAGGGTCTGTCTGTTCACGCGTTCAGCCGGATACCATGAGGGAAACCGGCTGCTGCAGCGTGCGGAAGCAGCTCTTAAGAAGGCGGGAATGAATCCAGAGCTTGCCAGAGAAATTTCCGGCGTTTCTGAAAGCCGTGTTGATGACGGAGATTCCGTTCAGGCAGTGTTCAGTGCAGTCCAGTGTGTCGATGAAATGGCAGTCAGCAGAACGCTGCGCTCGCAGCGAGTGATCGCGGATCTTCGCGCTCTGCCGGATCAGTTTCTGCAGATCTCAGCGATGAGTATGGGAATTCCGCAGATTGGCATGCGTGAGACAGATTATGTAGCGGATGGAAAGAATGGTAAAATTATTAAAGATCTTTCTGCACTGCCGGATGCGTTGGACTATTATCTGCGTGATATTGAGCACTGGAATCAGGCGCAGATTGCGTCCTATGATCTGGGCGGACAGTTTACAACTGCGCAGCTTGTACAATCCTGGAAGGAGGTGATCCGAAGTGTTGAACATCAGAGTGCTGCAGCTGGGAAGTGATGATTTTTCCCGGCAGTATCATCTGCCGTCCGGGGTGGAATGGAATTATGAACCGGAACTCAGCATGGAGGATCAGGAATATGACGCGGCGGTCATTGACCGGACGCTTACGGATCAGGAAGCCGGCATTCTGGCGCGGATTGTGCGGGCGCACTGCCTGTTTCTCCTTGGCGATCTCCCTTTGTCTGGAGAAATGGCGTATATGATGAAGTGCCGCTGCGGCGTACGCATGAAGAGAGCAGAGCTGAGGGCTTTCCTGGAACAGGATCTGCGGAATTATTACGGCGGATCGTACGGGGAAAAATTCGATCCGCACAGTCTGGCGGTTGCGCCCGGATTTCGGGGAAAGGTCTGCTGGCATGGATTCACGGAAGCGGTGCTGGAGGGGCAGTTTGGCGATGCGATGCGGCAGGCGGCGTACTGGCGCGGAAATATCCCGGTTGAAGAGGGGCAGGCGATCGATTTTTGGCTGGAATATGAGAAAACCGGCGATGTGGAAATGGAGCTGAAGATTGTGCAGTTTTTTGTCGGCAGCGTCTCGGGCATTCAGGATGAGTGGATATTTTCAGAAGACGATCTGAGAGAGCCGGTAACTGTGGATAACCGGCATAAGGAAGGTCCGCTGTTCGTATCTCTGAATGCAAGGGGTACAGGAACGCTTAAAATTACGGCTCTGCACGACCGTTATTCCAGGCGGGGGCGGGGTGCGTTCCTTCCTGGGAGCATCCGCTTGACGACTGAAAACCGTGAAGAAGTTTTTGGTTATCTGGATCCGGGAGATCTGAAACCGCCGCTGTGTGTGTACTTTTCGGGGTATAAAACAATGGAGGGGTTTGAAGGATACCGGATGATGCGGAGAATGGGCTGTCCGTTCCTTCTGATCAGTGAGTCAAGGCTGGAAGGCGGAGCGTTTTATCTCGGCCCTTCTGAATATGAGAATGGTTTGAGACAGATCCTGGAGGATGCCATGCGGACGCTTGGGTTTACGCGGGAGCAGGTGGTGTTTTCCGGACTGTCCATGGGGACATTCGGAGCAATGTATTATGGAACGATGATCCGGCCGGCGTATATTCTGGTCGGAAAACCTCTGGCCAGTCTGGGAAATATGGCAGAGGCGGAGCGGCTGGAGCGGCCGGGAGGGTTCCCGACATCCCTGGATGTTCTGTGGAAACAGTACAGGAGCCTGGAGCATCCGGCAGCGGAAGAATTGAATCGGAGGTTCTGGGATAGGTTTGACCGGACGGACTGGTCAGAAAGCACACTGATTGCAGCGTATATGATCGAAGATGATTATGATGCGGACGCGTATCAGCAGCTTTTATCACATATCAGCAGCAGCGGGGTCCGAGTGATCGGAAAAGGACTTCACGGGCGGCATAATGATGATACGTCAGGGATTGTAAGCTGGTTCGTCCGGCAGTATCACCGCGTGCTGCATGACCGGTACGGCAGGGAGTAGAGCAGAATGGCGAAGCAGGATAAACAATGGACGGTATACTGGAATGAATATACCGCAGACACATATCTGTACGGAACAGAGATAATGTTTCACGCAAAAGACGATGTGGAATTCCGCAATGCGCTGATGCCGCCGGGGACGGTGATCAAAACCTGGTATTCCATGGTGAACTATCAGGCAGGAAGAATAGAACCGTCGCTCCCGATGATTGACGGCGAGGGTCAGTACCACGTGTCCGTTAATCTGAACTGCGATGTGGCGGAAGGAATATTTCTCCGGCTTGTCTTCAGAGGCAAGAACGGAGAGGAAGCCGGAAGTCTGGTTGTGGACAGCGCGGAGACGGATTTCCGGTGCCCGCTGAAGACGTACAGTTATGAGGCGCAGCTGGTCTGTGCGGGAGCACATGCCTTTCATTTTCATTCCTTTACGATTACAGAAAGAACGGAAATATCATGACGGACAGAAGGCTGAATAATATATTACAGGAGGTCAGGCGCTGCGCCGGGCGAGCGCGGAATCTGACAGACCGGGAACTTCAGGCAGAGACGGAACGCCTGAAAACACTGCTGAAAGAAGGAAAAACCACTGAGCAGATCATGCCGGAGGCGTTTGCGGCAATCGCGGAGGCAGACCGACGCGTCCTTGGCATGTATCCGTACGATGTGCAGATACTGGGCGCGATTGCCATGCAGAAGGGATTCCTGGCGGAGATGAACACTGGAGAGGGAAAGACACTGACGGCGACGATGCCTCTGTATCTGAACGCACTGACCGGAAACAGCACAATCCTGGTGACGGCCAATGAATACCTGGCCTTCCGTGACGCGCAGGAAATGCGCCCGGTGTTCTCCTTCATGGGATTGACAGAACGGGCCGGGGTTTCACAGACACCGGGAGAATTCCTGACGAACGCCCAGAAAAAAGTAAATTATCAGGCAGATATTCTGTATACTACGCACAGCGTTCTGGCGTTTGACTATCTTCTGGATCATCTGGTCATGCGCGCTGAGGACCGTTTTCTCCGCCCGTTCTACTTTATCATCATCGATGAGGCGGATTCTGTGCTGCTGGACGGCGCGCAGATGCCGCTGGTGATTTCCGGATCCCCGCGTGTACAGTCGAATCTGTATGCCATGACCGATTTCTTTGTCTCTACGCTTCGACAGGGGCGAGATTATGAAACCGAAGATAAGGCGGTGTGGCTGACGGATCAGGGCGTTCGCCGCGCAGAACGGTTCTTTGGCGTTCATGAGTTTTACGCGCACGAGAATTTTGAAATCAACCGGCATGTCACACTGGCGCTGCGTGCACGCGTTCTGTTCAAACCGCAGAAGGATTATGTGGTCTCCGACAGCGGAGAGATCGTTCTGCTGGACAACAGCACCGGCAGAAGCCTGCCGGGCATGAAGCTGCGCGGAGGAGAGCATCAGGCGCTGGAACAGAAGGAACACGTCGAGCTTACGCAGGAACAGCGGTCAGTAGCGTCAATTACATATCAGAATCTGTTTCTGATGTTTCCGAAGATGTGCGGTATGAGTGGCACAATCGCGGACGCAAAAAAGGAACTCTGGGACGTCTATCATAAGCGAGTCGCGGTCATTCCTCCAAACAAGAAACTGCAGAGGAAAGATCTTCGGGACCGGTATTTTGTCACGGCTGAGGAACAGTACCAGGCAGCGCTTCAGGAGACGCTCCGGCGCCACCGCAGAGGGCAGCCGGTTCTGATTGTGAGTGCGGCGATCCAGGACACGAGGATTTTTTCACGCATGCTGGTCAATGAACACGTTCCGCACAGCGTTCTGAATGCGAATAACGCGTACTGGGAAGCGGAGATCATCGGCGCCGCAGGAAAGAAAAATGCCGTGACTGTGTCGACCGGCATGGCCGGAAGAGGCACTGATATTAAACTGGAGCCCGGTGTGCCGGAACTTGGAGGGCTCGCGGTTATTGGAATCGGCAGAATGGAAAACGTGCGTCTGGAACGGCAGGCCAGAGGAAGAGCCGGACGTCAGGGCGATCCGGGAACCAGTCAGTTTTTCCTCTCCATGGAAGATGAGATCGTTAACGCCATGCGAGGAGAAAAAGCCGAGAAATACCTGGACGGGAGCCGGAAAATTTCAGAAGGAAAGCTGCGCAGATTCATCAACGGCGCACAGAAAATTATGGAGGAGCAGGCTGTTTCTTCACGTGAACAGGCGGTTCGCTATGATGAGATCCTGCGCCGCCAGAGGGAGATTCTGTACGGGGCGCGCGACCGCCTGCTGAATAAGGAGGCTATCGGAATAGATACGCTTCATAAGATTATCCGCGGCAGTCTGAGCCAGTTTGTGCAGGAGCATCCGGAACCGACCGAGAAGGAATGGAACCGCTATGTGCTGGATAATCTGACGTATGAACTGGACGCGTCACAGTTTCCGGAAATGTCCGTGCGGAAAAATCCGCGCAGGCTCCTGCAGTATATGGAGGCATATGCAGATCGGCTTTATCAGAATAAAAAGGCAGAGTTTACCAGTGAACACCAGCTGCAGGAATATACCCGTCTCTGCATTCTGAATGCTCTGGATGCAGGATGGGTAGAAGAAGTTGACTATTTACAGCAGCTTCAGTACGCATCGTCAACCAGAGGGACGGCGCAGAGAAACCCTGTCTTTGAGTACAGCCGCGAGGCGTTCGCATCGTTTGAGAATATGCAGAGCACCATGAAGAGGAATATGGCCAGAAATTTCTTCCTCGGGGATCCTCAGATCGGCAGCGACGGAGAAATGCGGATTGTTTTCCCTTAAGCTCTGAAGAAGGAGTACAGAGATGATCTATAATTTTAATCTCGGTATCGGCTGGGCATCCAGCGGCGTTGAGTATGCCCAGCTCTACCGTGCAAAAATGTTCCGCGGAATTCACGCTCCGGCCAAGTTCATCTTTACCGACATGTTTCCGCAGGAGAATATCGAGCATTATACAAGGAACATCGGATTTCAGGATGACGAGGTCATCTGGCTCTACACCTGGTTCACGGATTTCAAGATTTCACCGGTCACGTACACGCTCCAGGATCTGCAGGCATCCATCGCAGATCAGGATTACCGTGTCAGCAGAAACGGGAAGTACGGAAGAATTCAGTTTCAAAATGAAAATGATTTTTATACCGTGTATTTTACCGATGAGAAAAGCGACCGCGTTCACCGTGTAGAGTATGTGTCCGGCGGATGTCTGATCAGAAAGGATTATTTCACGTACGGACGGATCTATTCGGAGTATTATGCGCCCCTTGACGGACGGGCGCATCTGTATCTGCGCCGGTTTTACAATATGGACGGATCTTCCGCGTATGATGAGATCCTGGACGATGACAATGTCATGTACCGCTTTCCGGACCAGATTCTGTATTCCAAGGAAGAACTGGTCGGATATTTTGTCCGGCGCCTGCGTCTCACAGATGAAGATGTCGTGATCATTGACCGGACAACCGGAATCGGACAGGCAGTCCTGCAGAACTGCAGAAACGGACGGATCGGCGTGATTGTTCATGCGGACCATTACAGCGCCGGAAGCACCAATGACGACTATATTCTGTGGAATAACTATTACGAATATTCCTTTGACATGTACAGGCATATCCGTTTCTTTGTCACAGCGACAGAAGCGCAGAAAGAACGGATGGAAGAGCAGTTCTCGAAATATATCGGGGAGGTGCCGGAAATCTACGCGATCCCGGTCGGAAGTCTGGACCGCCTTCGTTATCCGGATCCGAAGACAGGAAGAAGGCCGTTCTCCGTTCTTACGGCATCGCGCCTGGCTTCAGAGAAACATGTAGACTGGGTGATCGACGCCTGCGTCAGGGCAAAGGAAACGGTCAAGGAACTGACGCTGGATATCTACGGCGTCGGAGCAGAAGCAGACGCGCTGGAGAAACAGATCAGAAGAAGAGGAGCATCAGACTATATCCGTCTGATGGGCCAGCACGACATGACGGACATCTATCAGTCTTATGAACTGTATCTTTCCGGATCGACGAGCGAAGGATTCGGACTCAGTCTGATGGAGGCTGTCGGCGGAGGACTGCCGGTGATCGGCTTCGATGTCCCGTATGGGAACCCGGCGTTTATTGACGATGGGGAAAACGGCTACCTGATTCCGGAAGACGAGCATATGTCCGTGAATGACCGGATCAGAGCACTTTCTGACCGGGTTGTCCGTCTTTTCACCAAGGCGGACCGCACTGCATTTCAGGAACGGTCATATGAAATTGCGTCTTCATATCTGACGGAGGAGGTCATGCAGAGATGGAAAAACGTTATCCGATAGGACAGATGGAATCCGGCACATGCGCATGGACGCCGGGACAGGAATCGCTCCCGGTTCATGCGGAGCACGGCGTCCTGCTGCTGGATCATTACGATGAACTTGCGTCCCTGCTGAAGGATTCCTTCCGGGGTGCAGGGTTTTCCGGCCCGGTGATTGTCGTTCACGACGACGGGTTCCTGCCGAAAGATGTCATTTCTCTTTTCCGCTGGTTCTGCCGCGACAGGGAGGAAGTTCCGCTTCCGGGATCTGTGCGTACGCGCCGAGGATATGATCCGTTCCGCCGCAGACGCTATCGTCTGACACATGCGGGATGGGAGCCGGGAAAAGCCCGGTATTTCAATCAGATTGAAGTTCCGGATTACTGGGAGATCAGCGGAAACAGCGGATCCGGAGAGGTTCATGACCTGCACCATCTGCGCGGCCGCATCTTCTACTCCGGGCCTTCCGGGCACCGCCTGGTCAGTGAAGTAGACTGGCTGAATGAGAAAGGGATCGTCCGCTGCACCGATCATTATGAGCGCGGCGGCTTCCTGTACTCCCGGACTGTGTTTAACCGGGCGGGCAAGCGGTTCTGCCGTTCCTGGTTCGATGAACTGGGAAGAGAGCGTATCGTAGAGAACTATGTCACCGGAGATATTACCGTCAATCGCAGCGGCAAAGTGCAGTTTTTCAAGAGTACAACGGATCTTGCTGTTGCACTGATTAAGGAAATCGGCGCAGACGGAAGCCGCATTTTCTATAACTCCTTGTCCGTCCCGCTTTTTGTCACAGAACGTCTGAAAAAGCCAGAGAACGGGAATGTTCTCTTCTGGCAGGAAAAGCCGAGAGAGGACATTCCGGGAAATATGCAGATGATTCTGGAAGGAAATTCCAAAACAGAAATGATCTGCGTGCAGAACCGGGAGAGCTGGGAGAAGCTCACTGCACTTGGAGCGGATCCGTCCAGGCTGCGTCCGTTCGGATTCCTTTATCCGTTCAGGCGTGAAAATGCCTGCAGCAGAAATGTCCTGATCTGCACCAATTCTGACCAGATCGAGCAGCTGCAGGAAGTGGAAGAGGCTTTGCCGGACGCGGTCTTTCATATTGCGGCAGTTACAGAAATGTCGAGCCGTCTGCTTGCTTTTGGAAAATATCCGAACGTGCGCCTTTATCCGACAGCATCGGAAGCCATGCTTGACGAACTCTTTCAGAAATGCGATTATTATCTGGATATCAATCACGGCGGAGAGATTGTCTCGTCTGTCTGGCGGGCATTTCAGCAGAATCAGCTGATTCTTGGATTCCGGAAAACGCTGCACCGTCCGCGATATGCAGCGGGCGAACATGTATTTATCGGCGCAGAAGAACTCTGCCGCCTTCTGAAGAGGCTGATGGCAGATCCGCAGATGCTGCAGGAGCACCTTCGTCTGCAGAAGCAGGCAGCGATGGAGGAATCGCCGGAGGCTTATCAGAAGTTATTCAGAGAATTGTAACATCACAGGAGGGAACGCATGCGTTTTGTCATACAGAGAGTATTGGAAAGCAAGGTGGAAGTGGACGGCCGTACAATCGGAGAAATCGGACAGGGATTTCTGGTCCTGATCGGCGTTACACACGGAGATACGCGCCAGACAGCCGATAAGATGGTGAAAAAACTGATCGGCATGCGCATCTTTGAGGACGAGAACGGAAAGACAAACCTGTCGCTGGATAAGGTCGGCGGAAGCCTGCTGCTCGTTTCCCAGTTCACGCTATACGCGGACTGCCGGAGGGGGAACCGCCCGGGGTTTACCGACGCCGCGGATCCGAAAATCGCGGAAGAACTGTATGAGTACATCATTTCTGAGTGCCGGAAACAGGTCGGCAATGTGCAGACCGGATCGTTCGGCGCGGATATGAAAGTGAGTCTGGTGAATGACGGACCGTTTACGATTCTGCTGGATTCTGAGGATCTGAATTAATACGGATGACGCAGCTTCCGGACTGACCGGAAATTATGTGTCTGTTTCCAATTCGTTTCCCCAGAGATTTACAGGCTGCCCGGGAGGAGAGGAATCTCCTTGCCGGGCGGTTTTTGTCGTATGCGACAAAAAATACGCGAAAAATATATTATCAAGGCGGCAGAGGTGTATAATAGTACCATTGGAATTTGGATGGATCTTGAATTACACAGGAGGAATGGAAAATGAAGAAAAGAAAAGCGATGGTAATCGGAGCAGGACATGTCGGATCACACGCGGCAATGGCTCTGGCGTTTGATCATACGGCGGATGAGGTTGTTCTGGTGGATAAGGATGAGAAGAAGGCAAAGGCGCACGCGCTGGATATTTACGATGCCATGAGCTTTTCCAGCCACAGTGTGCTGGTGCGCGCCGGCGATTACGCGGATGTTGAGGATTCTGACGTCGTGATTATCGCGATCGGAGAGCCGAGGAAACCGGGACAGGACCGCGTGGATATGCTGGATCATTCAATTGTAATGTGTAAGGAATTGATTGCGTCGCTGAAGCCGTACAAGATTCCGGGAATTGTCATTTCCATCACCAACCCATGTGATGTCATTGCAGACTATCTCAGGAAGGGGCTCGGCATCGATGACCGCAGAATGTTTGGAACAGGGACGTTGCTGGATACGGCAAGACTGGTGCGCGTGCTGAGCCGTCAGACGGGCGTGTCCAGAGATTCAATCCAGGGATTCGTTATGGGCGAGCATGGAGAATCGTCGATGATTCCGTTCTCGCAGATTCATATCGGCGCGCTGAAATACGCGGATTTTGACCTCACGGATGAGGATGTTCTGACCGAGATGCGTCGCGGCGGATGGGTCATCGTCGAAGGAAAAAACTGCACAGAATTCGGAATCGGAAGAGCAGCCGCCTATATGGCCGGTGTGATCCTGAGAGACGAGAAGAAGATTCTGCCGGCTTCCGTCAACCTGCATGGTGAATACGGCGAGCATGATGTGCAGATCGGTGTGCCGTGCGTGATCGGCGCAGAGGGCATCGAGCGCGTTCTGGAGATTCTGCTGACAGAAGAAGAGAAGGCTCAGTTCCACCATTCCTGCGACGTTGTGCGCGGGAACATCGACATTGCGGCGGCAAAATAAATGCTGCATGGAACAATTGGAATGGATCAGGCAGCCAGATTGTTTGAGATCTTCAATGTCGGAATCACGATGGAATTTCTGTTGTTTGTGTTCATTGCATATGTTTTCAGGTTACTAGCAGATGATTATAATAAGTAGCGGGGAAAAAATAGATATTGAAAAGGGGTGATTTGTGTGGATAAGGCATTTAAACATGGCGTATATAACATCGTCTATATCACCATTCTGACAGTAATAGGACTGGCTGTACGTCATTTCTACAGCATCAATATTCCAGATCATGTATCCATCGGTATCGGAGTGATTCTGTGTATTGCCGGAGTGGTTGTTCTGCTGCTTGAATCCAGAGATATGAAAGGGTCGTACTTCTACAGCTATGCGGATAACTGGAACGGATGGGGCTTGATTAACAGCGGCCTGATATTCGGAATTTCAGTATTTTTCATCGGTACAACGGTAAAAATGACTGTCCTCTATTTCCTGCTGCTGTGCATCCTGAATCTTGTCGTCAGAATCCTTGTTTACCGTGCAGCGGTAAGATAAGTACGCGGCAGCTCAGTTTAATTTTGCAGTATTTTGTGAGAGAATTTTTCTCATGAACTTCCTTACCCGGTACACTAAATATGTTACAATACGGTTGGACTTTAAGATTCGCGGCCTGCGGTGTCCGGCCGTTTTTTTCTGTCCGCGTCTATAATGTGTGTATTCGTTTATAATTCATCCGGAAGTAGGGGGCAGTCCGGATGATGAAATAGAAAAGTCAGTGTAAGTTGAAATGAGGAGGAAGTTCAAGATGAGTGAACAGAAGAACATGCCGTATTTTGAGAATGGTCTGGCACAGCCGGTTTTCCCGTTTACAGACGGAAAGACAGGAAGCGCGTACAATGCGGAGACTTCAGATATCGTCCGCTACTGCGTCTATGTAGAAACTGATTTTGATTTGGACGGCGATGGAAAGCGCGACCTGGTCAAAGCGTTCGTGCAGGTTCCGAGAAGCGCCGCAGAAGGAAATTATAAGGCGGGGACGATTTACGAGGCGCGTCCGTACAGCTCCGGAATTCAGTATGATGCATACGATCACATGAAGGAAGTGGAAGATGACGTCTATCCGGAATATGACATGAGCCGGGTGAATGACGCACCGGCGCGCAGATCGGAAGGCTGCATCAGCGCTCTGGAAGCGGCGGCGCAGGCCGATCCTGCTTCCTGGCACTACATCGATCAGGGATATCATGACGGAGAGACGTATTGCTACGATAATATCGACCTGTATGACTATTATCTGATCAGAGGTTTTGCTGTCGTTCAGTCTGCGGGGCTCGGCACACTCGGATCAGAAGGTTTTGAGGCTGTCGGAACGACGTATGAGAGAGACGCATTCAAGGCAGTGGTCGAGTGGCTCCACGGCGATCGCGCCGGTTATACGGACCGTACAGGAAATATCCAGACAAAGGCTGACTGGTCAAACGGAAAAGTCGGTATGACCGGCAGATCCTACGGCGGAACCATGCCGTTCGCGGTTGCGTCCACCGGTGTGGAAGGTCTGGTGACCATCGCTCCTGTTGCGGGCATTGCAGACTGGTACAGTTTCCTGAATCAGCAGGGCGCGCAGAGATACTGGCCTAAGGAGATGCTGATGAGCTTCCTGTCCTATTACTGCTCCAGCCGTTACAACGATCCGGAACTCACGGACGAGGAAAGAAAGAAGTTTGCCGGATACCAGTACCAGATGAGCAGGGATCAAATCAAGCACGGATTTGACTATGCTCCGGAATTCTGGGACGGCGGAAACTATACACTGAACGCAGACAAGATCCGCTGCAGCGCGCTGATCATTCACGGACTGAACGATGAGAACGTATCCACCAAACAGTTCGAGATGATGAGAAGCTCCTTCAAGAAGGCTGGACAGGACGTCAAGCTGCTGCTTCACCAGGGCTACCATATGACGCCGACCATGGTGCTGAAGGGATACGGATTCCTGATCGACGGACAGGCCTATGATGATATCCTGAATCAGTGGTTCTCGCATTACCTCTATGATGTGGACAACGGCGCGGAGAACCGTCCGGATGTCCTGGTGCAGAGCAATCGCGACCAGCATGTCTGGGAGAAGGCGGATTCCTGGGAAACTGCGCATAAGCTGATCCTGAAGAACCAGGAAGCAGGGGAAACAGTTCTGGATACCGACTGGGAGAAGGCAGGCGTCAATAAGGATAATTTTGATGAGAAGATGAGCCTTGCTTCTTCCAATATGAACCAGCGTTATCTGAGCGGCGCGCTGGATAAGGATGCCGTCATTCAGGGAACGGTGAAAGTCGATTTCCGCGCGGCATTGAAAGACGGCGATCCGGCTGATGCATTCCACAGTGAAAACGTCAACGATGTGGATAAGCTGAGCTTTGCTATCGGAACCGACAGCGGATTCATGGACGATGTAAAGATGACGGTTCTCCTCTGCGACCTCAGCGACGAGGCGTTCACCAGCTTCCAGACTGTCGATCCGGAGAGAAACGAGATCCCGCTGAAGACAGTCAGCAGGGGAACTCTGGTCAATGGCGGTTCACTGGATAACTTTGATGTTATCGAGTTTGAAGAGGCGCATAAGACATATAAGGTGATTACCCGCGCGTACATCGACCTCTGCAACCCGGATTCCGGATACGCTCCGGAGACCTCTGCGGGAAGCATTACGCTGAAGCCGGGCGAGTTCCATAACTACAGCGTATATCTGAACACACAGAGATATACTGTTTCTGCCGGTCATAAACTGGCTGTCGTACTGGATACGGAGGATCCGGTAAACTGCATGATGCATAAACAGTATGTCATCGCAGTTGACGATGCTTCCGTTCAGGCAGAAATTCCTGTAACAGAAGAAATCAGCGGACCGATGGAACTGCATAAGTAATTGTAAGCTGTCAGCTGCGCAGCCCGTCCATCGGATGGGGAATATGCGAACGGACGGGAATTCCATGTATACAAACACATTGGACGGGAACGCAGGTTTAATAAGGTGTTTGTTGGAGGGAATTCCCGTCCAATTTGGTATACAGACACCGTGGACGGGGAATCTGTGTATACAAGACGGATGGACGGGAAACCAGGCAAATAGCAGCTGCGCAGCCCGTCCATCGGATAGAGAATATGTGAATGGACGGGAATTCCATGTATACAAACACATTGGACGGGAAATTTGCGGTTTTCAGAGACGAGTCTACGCATCGCAGATTGACGAACCGTGACAGGTTAGATAAGCTGTATGAGAAGGCAGGCGAGCATCGCGGACGCGGTGCTTTATACAGAAAAGGGGAGATAATCGTGAATATAAAAAAATTAAAGAAAGAAAATGGAATGATCGTCCCGTGTCTGATGGAAATCCCGGAAGGCGCGAAGCAGATTGTCATCTATGTGCACGGATTTGAAAGCCGTAAGGAATGTGATACAGCAAGGCTTCTGCAGGAAAGGCTCCCGAAAGAAGGAATCGGCGCAGTCTCTTATGATCAGCCGGGTCATGGAGAAGAAGAGGCTCGGAAGGAGTGGATCCGCGTGGAATCCTGCAAGGACAGTCTGCAGACGGTGGAAGAATATCTCCAGACGCAGTATCCGGACGCGGAAATTCTCTACTTTGCGTCCAGCTACGGCGCCTATCTGACTGCGCTGTATATCAGCACGCGCCCGCATCTGGGGGATAAGCTGTTTATGAGAAGCGCCGCAGTGAACATGCCGCACCTGCTGCTCGGCCCTCCGGGAAGTGAACCGGATCCGCAGGCGCTGGAGCTGCTGGAGAAACAAGGGTACTTGCAGCCGAACCTTGGCGTAGGCAACCCGGTCAAAGTCCCGAAAGGCATGTTTGAGGACCTCAGAGACAACGATCTGTTTCAGAAATTCAATCCGGACGCGTTCAGCCATACGGCCTGCAGGATGGTTCACGGAAGCAAAGATCCGGTGATCGATCCGCGCATGGCGAAGGCTTTCTCGGAGAAGTTTCAGATCCCGATCACTTTTATGGAAGGTGAAGGACATTCCATTAATCTCAAGCCGGAAGATCCGGACAGGGTTGTCGATCAGGCGCTGGAATTTTTCCGCGCATAGACCGGTAAATATGAAATAAGTCTTGTTATTCATATGAAATGAGGATATCCTTCTTTTAAGAGGGAGAGCGACATGAACTGGACTTATGAGTATGCATATTCGGCGCTGCTTCTGCAGTGCCTTTTATTATTTTTCTATCTGGTAAGTAAACATCTGCCGACGTATCAGAATACCTGCTTCAGAAGGCTGCTGGAGGCCGGCTGCGTGACGACGGCTTTAGATATTCTGACCTGCGTCATGCTGACGCATATGAGAGTGGTGCCGACTATTGTGCTTCAGACTGGAATGATGCTTTACTATATTTTCTATGTCGGACGGATGTACCTCTTGTATGAGTTTACCCTTTGTTTGACTGGGAGAAAATACAGAATCCGCAGAAGAACTGACAGACTGTGCGGCATTCCTATGCTCCTGTTCAGCGCAGCTATGCTGACTGCGCCGTGGACGCATTTTGTCTATCGTGTAAAAGCGGATGGGACTTTCTTGCATACACGCACGTATAATTTCCTGTACGTGGCTTTTCTGTTTTACTTGTTTCTCTGCCTGTTTCTGGTGATCCGGCACTGCGATCATGTCCGGAAAGCTCAGCGTATCGGGTTTGGCGGGTTCTGTGCGTTTCTGTTTTTAGGAAGTATTCTCCGCATCTATAACGATGATAATCTGCTTATGAATCTGTTCTACGCGGTTGCGATTATGACAATTTATCTGACCATCCAGGATCCGAGCCGTTATCTCAGAGGAAATAACACGTATTATAACCAGGAAGGTCTGTATGACCTGATTGTCGATCATATCGAGCGGAAACGCAAGCTGGCATTTATGTGCCTGAAGATCAACAATTACGAGGAAATCAAGGCGGCCGTCGGGAAGCGCGTGCAGCTCGAAGAGAAAGAAGAGACTGTTGCGAATTTTTTCCAATCCATGGTTCGTCCGATGATCGTGTTCTACCTTGGCAATGGATGTTTTGTCCTCGCTGATCAGGGGGAGACAAAGGAAGCGGCTTTCCGTGAAGAGGCGGATGCATATTTCAACGATCCGAGTGAGACGTCGGATGAACTGCTGACGATGAAGGCGGCGACAGCGTATATTCCGGTGCATATGCCCAAGAAAAGCGTCGATGATGTCCTTGCGGCGATTAATTTTCTGTTTACGGAGATGCAGAAGCAGGGGCGCGAGTCCCGCCTGATAGCTGACGCGGAGATGATCCAGAAGATGGAGCGGAATTTCGCGGTGGATGAGGCGCTGGAGCGGACGATCCGAGATTCATCGATTCTCCTCTACTATCAGCCGATCTATTCCTGCAGCGAAAAGCGTTTTACCTCCGCGGAAGTTTTGTCGAGGATAAATGATGAAAAACTCGGCTTTCTGATGCCGGCGGATTTTATTGAAAACGCCGAGCGGAGCGGAAGCATATTCAAACTTGACCAGATGGTCTATGAGAAAACCTGTTCCTTTATGCAGCGGCATGATCTTCAGCAGCTCGGACTGGACTATCTGGAAGTCAATCTTTCACCGGTTTACAGCAGCCACAGCGGTCTGTCGGATATGCTGAAGCATCTTGCCGGGGAATATGGCATTTCCCTGCACAGTCTGAACCTGGAGATCACAGAGTCCGCGGTTTCTGATACAGCGCAGATGCTCAGCCATATGGAGATCCTCGGCAGAGAGGGTATGCATTTTTCTCTGGACGATTATGGAACCGGTTTCTCCAACATGGTGAAGATCATGAAGCTGCCATTTGAGATCATCAAGATTGACAAGTCTATCGTCTGGTCGTATTTCAATGGTGAGAATAATTTCCTGAAAAACATTATCCACAACTTTAAGGAACAGGGGTTCAGGGTCCTGGCAGAAGGCGTTGAAACGGAGGAGATGGCAGAAGAACTCAGCCGGATGGGCTGTGATTTTGAACAGGGCTTCTATTTCTCCAGACCGATTCCGGAAGATGCATTCCTGAATTTTCTGAATGAGCAACAGGGACAAAAGGATATGCGCAAGGGGTCGCACGTTTCGTGAAATGAATTGTCTCAATCTGTAAATATATGGTATAATCGTACAGCTGTATAATCCGTTAATGACAATTGACAGAGAAACGTAATCGGGAAAGAGAGATTAACATGAAAAAGGAAACCAAGAATTTTATCACAGAATTTAAAGAGTTCATCCAGCGCGGAAATGTCATGGACATGGCTGTTGGAATTATCGTAGGATCTGCGTTTACCGCAATCGTGACTTCACTGGTAAACGACATGCTGATGCCGATTATCGGCATGATTCTGAAAGGAATCGACATCTCCGGACTGAGTGTCACCATTGGTACAGCGACACTGAAGTATGGTAATTTCATTCAGAGCATCATTAACTTCCTTCTGATTTCGCTGTGCGTATTCATCCTGATCCGCATGATCGGAAAACTCCACAAGCCGGAGGAGAAGGAAGAGGCTGCGCCTGAACCTGCGGAAGATGTTGTGCTGCTTACGGAAATCCGTGATCTGCTGGCAGAACAGAAGAAAAAGGAGGATCAGTAAATGAAGTGGATGAAAATGCATAAATGCAGTGCTGCAGTAATGCTGGCCGCAGCGGTTGTCTGCATCTGGTCCGGTCATAAGATGACTGCGCCGTCAAAAAAAGCTGATGAAGAGGAAGAATAAAACGGTATACTCTGACAGTAAGTTATTCTGCATGTGAACGTGAAAAAGAAATACCGCCTCTGCCCAAATCCGGACAGAAGCGGTATTTCTTTTGGAAAAAATGCAAAATGCTTATGCAACTTTGGAGTTTGCTTTGTTCTTTGCATAGACAGCTTCCGCGGCTTCGCGGATGATGTCTACAGCCTGATCACACTGTTCCTTGTTTACGATCAGCGGCGGAACCATTCTGATTACGCTGTCTCCGATCGCGGTAATCAGCAGGTGGCGCTTGAAGCACTCATGCTTGACGTCGACAGCGTTGACGGATCCGTCGAACTCTACGCCGACAAACAGGCCCTGGCCTCTTGCCTCTTTAATGTGCGGGATCTCTTTGCCGAGACTCTCGACGAAGTAGGAACCGACTTCCTTCGCGTTGCCCGGAAGGTCGTTCTTCAGAAGCTCATCGATCTCAGCCAGTGCTGCTGCGCAGCAGACCGGATGTCCGCCGAATGTGGAGCCGTGGGATCCCGGGGTGAATGCCTTGGCAACTTCAGCTGTCGCGCAGATTGCGCCGATCGGCATGCCGCCGCCCAGAGCTTTTGCCATGGAAACGATATCCGGTTTGATACCGTAGTTCATATAAGACATGACGGCGCCGGTTCTGCCCCATCCGGACTGTACTTCGTCCAGAAGGAGGAGCATATCGTGCTCATCACAGTATCTGCGGAGACCGGTCAGGAACTCTTTTGTAGCAGGATGAACTCCGCCTTCGCCCTGAACCGGTTCAACCATAATGGCAATGGTATCTTCTGTACATGCGTCAATGAATGACTGCAGGTTGTTGAATTCTGCATAGGAGAATCCGGCTTCCATAGGGCCGAATCCGATCTGGCAGGCATTGTCCGGCTGTCCTGTCGCGGACATAGAACCGAATGTTCTGCCGTGGAAACTCTGTGCCGCTGTTACGATGTGATATCTGGACGGGCCGTACTTCTCAATTCCGTATTTTCTGGCCATCTTGATCATCGCTTCGTTAGCTTCTGTTCCTGTGTTCTGATAGAAAATCTTATCCATGCCGATGGTCGTGCAGATTTTTTCTGCGAGCAGCGCCTGTGGAATGGTATATGGATAGTTGAATGTCTGCATCAGATCAGCTGCCTGCTCCTGCACGGCCTTGACAACATGTTTATTGCAGTTTCCTGATGCGTTTACCGCAACTCCTGCATAAAAATCAAGGTAAGGCTCATCGTTCTCATCGTAGAGATACATGCCTTCGCCGCGCTGAGCGACAAAGTCAAACCGTTCGTAAGTCTCGATCATATATTTGTTAACTTTTTCTTTGATTTCTTCTGCTGTGAATTTTGTGTCGCTCAGTTTCATTGTCTTGCTCCCTTCAGATCTTCATAAACAAATTCTCCATTTTTTCTTTTGTTCTTTTGAACTCCCCTTTGTTGCACTCATTATAGCAAGAACACGTTCTAGTCGGGATGTGATGGGACACAATGTTTATTGTGCAATTACACAATGATTGACACAAGTTAGTTGTGAGCTGCAACCTAAAACATGAGATTTATGGTATAATGTAGAAATTGAATGGGGTTAAGAGAATAGAGATTGAGGGGTTTCATAATGTCGATTGATATGAAGGTTTTAATTGACCAGTATCCGGGAGATGAACTGGAACTGGCTGCCGGCATGACCGGCATGCACCGTCAGGTTACCTGGGTGCATATTTCAGAAACGCCGGAAATGGCCGGTTATCTGAACGGGGGAGAACTGGTGATCACGACCGGGGTCGGTCTGGATAAGTGGAACATAGAGGATGCCCTGCTGGATCAGGTGCGCCTGCTGTATGAGAATCAGGCATCCGGAATCATTGTCAACATCGGAGGATACATCCGAAAGATCCCGGAGGAGGTCTGTTCGTTCTGCAATGCGAATGACTTCCCGCTGTTTACTCTGCCGTGGAAGGTGCCGCTGGAGAAAATCATTCAGCCGCTTTGTGAATGCATCGTGCAGGATAATGTCCGGGAAGAAGAGATCAGTACGGCGTTTAAGAACGCGATCTTCTTTCCGGATCAGCAGGAGCGCTATGTGGTTCCGCTTTCCGAGCATCACTTTAATGTAGAAGACCGATATGCCATCTGTGTGATGCGAGTTGTCAATACATCCTCTGATCCGTACGCGCTTGCAGAGTCGATCAAGACACGACTGTGGAATCATCTGCGCGAAATCTATCCCAAATGCGCCGTTTTTACCGATGACCGTGATATCATTGCGGTGATTTCCACGCCTCACACCGCGCAGGTCCGCATCCTTGCAGAAGACCTCCTGGATCACGTCTGTTTCCTTTTGCCGCTGAACCAGGAAAAAGTCTATATTGGAATCGGAAAACTGACCAAGAGTATGCGCTGCATCCATAAGAGCTACCGGCAGGCTGAGGCGATTGTCAGACTGCAGATGAAGGAATCCATTCCGCAGGACAAGATATTCTTCACTGATATGGGAGCGTACCGTCTGCTTCTGGGCATTGAGGATGATGAAATCAAGCAGGAATACTACAATCAGGTGCTCGGACCGCTCGTTAAGCACGACCGGGAAAAGGGAACGGATCTGACGGATGTCCTGAAGCTGTATCTGCAGAACGATGGCAGCATCACGCGCACAGCGAGCAAGATGTTTGTTCACAGAAATACGGTGAACTATAAAATAAACCAGGCTTCAAAAATCCTGAACATGGACCTTGGAAGCCTGGACAACCGTATGCAGCTGATGCTGGCATATCTGGTGCATGAAATGCTGTAGAATACGCTGTTTACTCCGTAAACCGCTTCTCAAAATTGCCGATGACTCGTGCGTGGTCGACCAGAATGACGAACGCGTGCGGATCGTATTTCGCGACGATTTCTTTCAGAAGCGGTTCTTCATATTTAGAGATTACGGTGACCAGCACATGGGAATCTTCCTTTGTATATGCGCCGGCGCCTTCCCAGTTGGTGACGCCTCGCCGCAGCTCCGTCATGATTGCGTGCGCCATGCCTTCTTTCTTGGTAAAGATCATGGCTTCAAGCTTGATGTTCTGGGTATGCACGCGGTCGATGCAGACGCCGGTGACGACGGCAAAAATAATCGAGTACAATACAGTCGGAACGTCATAAATGAACAGACAGATCGCATAAATGCAGATGCTGATGATAATGCCGATGTTTCCGACCTTAAAGTCCGGATGTGTCTTTGCGAGGCAGACGCCGATCAGATCCTGTCCGCCCTGTGAACTTCCGGCTCGTAAGACCATGCCTGCGCCGATTCCGGATCCGAGTCCGCCGACCATGGCTGCGAGCAGATGATCCTCAATAATCGGAGTCTTAGGGACTGGAATAATGGATAGAAATGCAGAGGCCATGACGATGGACACCAGCGTTTCCAGACAGAAGCGTTTTCCCATGACACGGTAGGCCATGATGAAAAACGGCACATTAATCAGGAAATAGATGATTCCGAGGTAATCAAGGCCTGCAATCTGCGGAACGTGAAGCACCTGCAGCAAAAACAGCCGGAGAAGCTGCGCGATTCCGGTAAATCCGCCGCTGTAGAAATGCAGCGGGTTGATGGCCAGATTAACCCCCATCGCATAGAAGATATTGCCAAGAAGGATCAGAACAATTTTGCTGACCGCTTTGTTTCGGCGAAGTGATCGAATGTTGCTCATTTTGGTTTACTCCTGATTGAATGTTGTGTTCTTTGTCTATAATAGTTCTATCGACAAAAATAATTCTACAACGAGAACGGCAAGAAATAAAGGAGTTTTGCCGGATGCACGGATCGTGTTTGTGCAGGACTCTTTAACGTGCTAAAATGGTTTCGTATACAAGAAATAATCCGGGTTTATTAACAAAATCCTGAACAGGGAAATCGAAAAGGGGTAAATACGATGATGAATGCAGAAGAGATCATTCGCTTTATTGGCGAATCAGAGAAAAAAACACCAGTAAAAGTCTATGTGAAAGAAAAGGCGCCGATCGATTACGGAGACGCAAAGGTGTTCGGCGATAAGGATAAGGTCGTGTTCGGCGACTGGAAAGACCTGAAACTGATTCTGGACGCGAATAAGGACAAGATCGAGGATGCGGTTGTAGAAAACAATTCCAGAAATACGGCCGTTCCGCTCCTGGATATGAAGGAAATCGACGCCAGAATCGAGCCGGGCGCAATTATCAGGGATCAGGTGTCTATAGGAAAGAACGCGGTTATTATGATGGGCGCAGTCATAAATATCGGAGCCGTCATCGGCGAGGGAACGATGATCGATATGGGCGCGATTCTTGGCGGACGCGCGACAGTCGGGAATCACTGCCACATCGGAGCGGGCACAGTTCTTGCAGGGGTGATCGAGCCGGCGAGCGCGACACCGGTTATTATTGAAGACGATGTTCTGATCGGCGCCAACGCAGTCGTCATTGAGGGCGTTCACGTCGGAAAAGGCGCGGTTGTCGCTGCCGGCGCAGTCGTCATTGAAGATGTTCCGGACAACGCGGTTGTCGCAGGATGCCCGGCAAGAGTCATCAAGATGAAGGATGAAAAGACATCCAGCAAGACCGGACTGGAGGATATGCTGAGGAAACTGTAATGGGAAGTATGAAAGAACAATTAAATCAGGTCATGTTCAGCGCGCAGCACAGCGCGATCCGGGAATTTTCCAACCTGGCGAAAGCCACTCCGGGATGCGTTGCGCTGACGCTTGGCGAACCGGATTTTGATACGCCGCAGATGGTGAAAGATGAAGTGTTTGAGGCCTTTCTGCACCATGAGACACACTATATTCCCAACAACGGTTCACCTGAACTGCGGCAGAAAATCGCAGACTTTGAAAACCGGAAAAACGGACACCATTATACCGCGGATCATGTCATCGTTACGGCAGGCGCGGAAGAGGGCGTATTCCTGTCCCTTTTCGGGATTTTGAATCCGGGCGATGAAGTGATTGCTCCGGTTCCGGCATTTATGATCTATGAAGAGATCACCAAGATGTGCAGAGGGAAGTTCGTCCCGCTTGACACATCTGAAGACGCCTTTCAGATCGACAGAAAAAAACTGGAGAATCTGATTACTGAGCGGACCAAGGCAATCGTGCTCAACTCTCCGAACAACCCGACCGGATGTGTGCTGAACCGGGAAAGCCTGGACGCCGTTCATGATCTCGCAAAGAAATACGGCCTTTTTGTCATTGCGGATGATGTTTACCAGCAACTGGTGTATAAGAAGGGATGCCGCAGCATCGCGGAATATGAAGACCTGGAAGATCAGCTGTTTCTGGTGCAGTCCTTTTCCAAGCCGTACGCCATGACGGGCTGGAGAATGGGATACGTCTGCATGGATCCGGAAATCCGGGAGCGTCTGGAGCTGGTGCATCAGTTCATGATTACGTCCACGCCTGCGCCGTTCCAGAGAGCGGCAGTCAAAGCGCTGGACTTTGATCCCGCGCCGTTTCTTGAAATCTATAAACAGCGCAGAGCGTTCATGCTCAGGCGTTTAAGAGAAATTGGCATGGAGGTGACAGTGCCGGACGGCGCGTTCTATGTGTTCCCGTCGATTCGGAAATACGGGCTCTCTTCCTCGGAGTTCTGCACGCGGATGATTCAGGAAGTTAAACTTGCGGCAACCCCGGGATTCGCGTTCGGCAGTGATGACCACATCCGTCTGACGTACTGCTACAGTGATGATGAACTGCGGGAAGGCATGGACCGTCTGGCAAAATTTATTTCCATCCTGGAAAGCGAGGGCAGAGGATAATGAACTGGCTTGCGGAAGCAAAAAAAATCGAACCGGAGATCATTGCGTGGAGAAGGGATTTCCACCGGCACCCGGAAATCGGGAACCGGGAGTACCGGACCACGGAGAAAATTAAAGAGATCCTGGAGTCCTGCGGAATTGAAACAAGGCAGGTTTTGAAGACCGGAATCATCGGTATTCTGAGAAATGGTGATGGACCGTCCGTCGCCTTCCGTGCGGACATTGATGCGCTTCCGGTGACAGAAGAAGTTCCGGTTCCGTTTGCTTCTGAAGTGGATGGCATGATGCATGCCTGCGGGCATGATCTTCATACCGCTTCTCTCCTTGGCGCGGCTAAACTTTTGTCGCTGCACCGAGAGGCATTCTGCGGAACGGCGGTGTTTATCTTTCAGCCGGATGAAGAGGGGGACGGCGGCGCAGAGAGAATCCTGGACACGGGAATTCTGGACGAACTGAATGTACGCTCGGTCTACGGCGCGCATGGAAATCCATTTCTTCCGCCCGGGACAGTCGGTGTGAAATACGGGCGTTTCTATGCGGCGGCCTGTGTGTATGACGTGACGGTGCATGGAAAAGGGACGCACGGCGCGGAACCGGAGAACGGAACGGACAGCCTGTATGCCGCGGCCAGGATGTGCGCGGCGCTGAAGGAGATGACCGGCGTTTACCATGGTGAGCGCGCAGTTGTGACGATTGGTGAATTCCATGCCGGCACGGCCCGGAACATTATTTCTGATCATGCGGATTTCTCCGGAATTCTGCGCACAGCCGGACTGGACCTGCGGGAAGAGATGGAGCAGAAGATACGGAAAACGCTGGACCGGATCGCGGATGAGGCGCATGTGACGTATGATCTGAAGATGCGGAACGGCTACGTCGGCGTCAGCAACCATGATAAGCAGACGCGTCTGGTACAGGATGCGGCTTCTGCGGTTCTCGGCGCGGATCATGTTCAGGTTGAACAGGATGCGACCATGACCACAGAAGATTTCGGGTTCTATCTTCTGAAATATCCGGGTGCCTATTACCATATCGGTATCGGCAGTCCGTATCCGCTGCACAGCCCTAAGATGTGTCCGGATGAATCCGCTCTGGCGCCGGCGGCAGCTGTCCATGCGGCAGTGATGAGAGAAGAACTGATGTGAATTTTACAGGCATCCCCACGCAATTATAGTGTGGGGGTGCTTTTATAATTCTTAAATTTATTAAAAATTATGCAGAAATAATGTATTGACAATATTATCTAAATAATGTAGTCTGAATATACGATATTTGTGGGTGAGATTAAACAATAAAAGTATTTTTAATTCACATTATAGTCGAAAAAGAGGGAATATTAAATGAACTTGGGAAAAGACTTGTGCCACCACATATTAATTAGGATTTGTGTGATGTTTGCAGTTGTTTTGTGTGTGATTTTTGCTACAAATTGCATTTCACCTTGTTTTGCAACGACTAAGCAGAAGCAATTAGCTCATAAATCCTCAAAGTTGATTGTTGCAGTTCAATCACATGGTTGGGTTGCTATTCAAACGACTTTGTCTGGAAGTCTGTATTATCATGATAATTCTACTCATAGGACATTCACAAAGGAGTATACATCGTTAGTATCAAAGAGTCCAAACAGTAGAGAGGCAACCGCTCCACTTACTATTGATTTGGGCTATCTACGATTAAGTGCCGGAGGGAAAATGCATGTTTGTTATTCTACACAGAGATATTCGACGATACGTGATCCTAAATGGCTTGCTTCTGATGGATATGTAAGCAACATAACTGCTGTTGGGAAACTAAACGGAGGGTCGTATTGTACTTTGGGGTATAACATATACGGTGGTGCCGTTATCGAGGGTAAGACTGAAAAATGGACTGGTATTGCTCATTGAATGAGATGGAGGTGCAATAATGAAAACTGTACGTTCCCTTATAATAAAAGTGATATTAATACTTATTAGTATTACATTGATCGGCATTTTGATTGCTACAACACATTCGAAAAATGCAACATCTCACACAACGAGTGCAGATGACGGAAAGGAATATTTAAAAACCTATATACAAATACAGAAGGAAGGAATCCAGCTAACAAACAAATTGGGTTCCGACAATAACTATGCTCAAATATATATTGATGCTAAAACAGAAGAAAAAATCAAGGGGAAAATCAAAACACAAGCGATAGCAGTTGCGGCGAATCAATTTATAAATAAAAAAGCATTAGTCGAATATGCACAGTCTCGAGGTATTACTTGTACTGAACAAGAGGTCAATGATTATATTCGGAAAATAATTGATTACAGTAAAGATGCAGATAATTTTGAGGAAATTCAACGGCTCTGTAAAGATGCGGATATAACATATGAAGAGACCTATTGGTCGAATCGTGAAACTTATAAAACGGACTATATTATCGATAAATTATATAAGCTCAAAAGAAGTGAATACATGTCTGCACACAATATATCTTCTCCATCTGAAGATGAAGAAAAAGAATGGCAAAAGACTTGGGAACATGAAAAAGAAACTATTGTAAATTCGTACAAAGGAAATGAAAATTATAAGGCAGATAAAATGTTTGTTAAAAAAGTAAGTGATTTGTATTTAAGTAATAAACAAGAAAACGTCTCAGCTATTAATACCCTGGAAAAGCAGTATCACAAAAGCTTATCATACAGCTGATTCCGCGTTTTAAACGTAACTTGCAATACAAAACCGCTGCCCTGTTAAGGTCGCAGCGGTTTTTGCATGTTTGCACGGGGGAAGTTATTATACTGTGCATCTCACGATATACAGACCGTCCTGATAGGTGTCCACGTAGATGTATCCGCGGTCATCAACGAGGCAGTCTTCTGCGATGCCGATGTGCGGGCCAGGGAACAGTGTTAGGGTCGGGCGATATTAACCAATAAGTGTCGGCGATAAATCGCCATTTTGGGTCGGGCTATTTCGCCAGTCAATTTAAAATCGCCATTGAGATTTCTGTCTATTGTCTTAAACTGATGTATG
>Ga0256406_1002113_pt1 | contig 29398 bp, 28 predicted proteins | sample RumenRJG_03DNA_FD_185986 | JGI IMG/M metagenome (GOLD analysis project Ga0256406, IMG submission 185986) | Bovine rumen microbial communities from Lethbridge, Alberta, Canada - RJG_03 | ecosystem: Host-associated > Mammals > Digestive system > Stomach > Rumen | place: Canada: Alberta | collected... | reverse complement strand
AATAAAAAGCCGAGGACAAGCATCCAACGGGCAGAAAAGCTAAGAATCTCGGCGTTTTTTCCTCAAGACGAAGCGAAGGTCATCTCCGTTTCTTTTCTCTATGCATAACAATCATGAAAAGTTACGGATTAAAGAAAGGCGATATCTGCATCATCAACAAAGAACAGATCCACCGGGTCTACAGCCAAGAAGAAAACCCTTGCTCGATAAACGCGCTCACCATTTCTCCGGTCATGCTGCAGAACATCACGGGCCTGTACGACGAACTGATCCTGCCCGTCATCAGCGACAGCGATTTCACCCATATCCGGATGAACGGACATAACAATCATGCCCGTCAGATTTCCGACCGGATCGAGGAAATGATGTTGCTTGCCCGGGAGAAGCCGGCAGGATATGAGCTCGAAGCTCTTTCCTGCGTCGCCCTGATCTTGCGCCAGGTCTACCTGGTCCACCGCGAAGAGCCCTTTGAGACTGGGTATGACGAAGGTTTACCGCTCTACAAAAAGAAGACCGCCTATCTCTATGAACACTATGGCGAGACGATTCGACTCGACGACATTGCCGCCGCGGCCGACGTCAGCCTCTCGAAATGCTCCCTCTTGTTTCATAAATATGCGGAGACCTCTCCAATCGATTTTTTGAACGCCTACCGGCTCGAGATGGCGGCCGGGAAGCTATTAAGCACCCCCGCGCCGATTGGGTCGATTGCCTATGCCTGCGGGTTCAACCAGCAGAGTTACTTCAGCCGGATGTTCTACCGGGAATACGGAATGACGCCGAGGGCCTACCGTCTTGCCAACCGAAAGGAAGAAAGGTAAAGACTTCTTTCTCGGTATCCTTTCGGAAGAAAACAAGGTTCCTTGTCCGCAGAGCTTCTTCGCTTCTAGGCACAGCCGACGATCGAAGCGAGGTTCACGATCCCGTACTTTTCCATGGCCTCGGGAAGTCCTGCGACGAGCTTCTTTCCGATGAGCGGATCCACGAGGTTCATCGAGCCGACCTCGACGGCGCTCGCCCCGGCCATCATCATCTCCAGGATGTCCTCCGGCGTCGAGACTCCGCCGATTCCGATTACCGGTATCTTCACGGCATGGGCAACGTCATACACCAGCGCCAAGGCGATTGGAAAGATGGCCGGTCCGCCGTATCCGCCTTTCTTGGCGCCTAGGATCGGTTTTCGCCTTCGAAGGTCGATCCGCATCCCGTGGAACCCGTTCACGAGCGTGATGCCGTCGGCCCCGGCTTCTTCGACCGCTTTCGCCATCGAGACGATGTCGGTGACGTTCGGCGAGAGCTTGAGGAAGACCGGTTTTCTCGTGACCTTCTTTACCGCCCGGGTCACCTCGGCGGCAAGGCCGGGATCGACGGCCGCGCTGAGGCCCCCTTTCACGTTCGGGCAGGAGACGTTGATCTCGAGGAACCCGACGATCTCCTCACGGTCCATGATCTGGGCCACCTGAGCAAACTCCTCGGGCGTGCTGCCGCAGCAGTTTGCAAAAATCTTCTTGTGGTAGAACTTCCGGACCCGAGGAAAAATCTCCTCCACCACCTTCTTTACCCCCGGGTTCTCTAAGCCGATCGAGAAGACGACGCCATCTTTTCCTTCGGCGATCCGAGGAAGGGGATTGCCCTCTCTCGGCAACAAGGTCGTCCCTTTGCAGGAGAAGGAACCGAGCACGTTCAGGTCATAGAAAGCCGACATCTCCTCGCCGTAGCCGAAGGTGCCGGCGGAGCCGATGACCGGATTCTCCAGCGTCTGACCGCAGAGCGTCACGTGGGTGTCTACCATACTAGGTCCTCCATATCAAAGACGGGCCCGTCCTTGCAGATCCGCTTCCGTCCTTCTTTCGTCTTGATCGTACAGCCCATGCAGACGCCGAACCCGCATCCCATCCGGGCCTCCAGGGAGAAGAGGCCGGGCGTCCTCGCCCGGGCCTTAACGGCTTTTAACAGCGGAAGAGGGCCGCAGGCGTAGAGAAAATCATAAGGTTCCTCCATCGCCAAGGTCGGGAATCCTTTCCTGCCTCGGCTGCCGTCGACGGTGTAGAGTTCGAAGGGAGAGCCGAGGGCCTCGAATTCCTCCTGAAGAGAGACTTCCGCCCCGGTGTTGAAGCCGATGGCGAGGCGGGGCTTCTTTCCTACGGCAATCAGCTTCCTGGCCAATAGGAGCAGGACGCCGACGCCGCTTCCCCCTCCAATCAGAAGAGGATTCTCCTTCGCACCGGTTACGTCGTATCCGTTCCCCAGCCCGAGGAGGGCGTTTAGCTTCTCTCCCTTCCGGATCCGGCTCATCGCCTCGGTTCCTTCGCCGACGACCTTATAAAGAAAGGAGAAGGAAGCGGCGTCGGAGGCAAAGGGAGAGAAGGGGCGCCTTAAGAAGAAGCCCGGAAGGGCGAGGCTAAAGAACATCCCGGCCCGGGGGAAGTGGTCCTTCTCCTGGCTCAGGGTCATCTCGTAGAATCCAGCGCTAAGAAGGCGGTTGTCGAGTACGGTGACGAGTGTCTCTTCCATCGGTTCTCCTCCTCTCTGTCCGGTAGAAAGCATACGTTCCCGGAGGAGGAAAAGAAAGAGGAAGGCGGGCCATTCCTTTCCGCCTCCGCTCATGAAGGTTTAGGATTGACTAACCGAAGGGATGCTCATTAGACTAGATTCCGTTTCCAGGGGAGTAGTTGTCATAGCTTTGGCTATGAGGAAAAGCCAACATCCCGCAGGCCGGATCCTTTCGGAAGGAGACTGCCTCTGGCTGACCGCAAATAACGAGACCTGAAAAAGAGACGTTGCTGTCCCCTTTTCGGGCTTTTTTGTCCGAAGGAAAGGAATCATCGTTATGGGTTACTGGGTTTATCCGCTCTACGTCCTCGACTTAGCCGCGATGGTGTTTCTGTCCTACGTCCTCGGCGACCTCGTCGACATGCTCGACAAGAAGACGAAGATCTCCGGCGCCTTCATCGGCGGCGTCCTCTTAGCCGCCGTCACCTCCCTTCCGGAGCTCTTTACCTCCCTCTCCTCGATCTTCTTCGTCAACGAGCCGACCTACGTCGTCGGCGACCTTCTGGGGTCCATCGTCTTCGACCTCGTCTGCCTCGCCGTCGAGACGGCCCTCTTCGTGAAGCACTTCGTCAAGGCGAAGCTCCAGGGATGGCATCTCGTCAACGGCCTCATCTGCCTTCTGATGTACGGCTTTGCCGCCTACGCCTTCTTCGCCCCGAAGGAATGGCAGGTGATGCTCGGGGACATCAACCTGATGTCCCTCTTCATCTTCGTCCTCTACGTCCTCTCCATCGTCTTCCAGCCGAAGGAGGCCGAGAGCGAGGAGAAGGAGGAGGTGAAGTGGAGCGTCGGAAAGATCGTCACCTGGTTCTCCGTCTCCTCCGTCCTTCTGATCGCTTCCTCGATCGCCTTGACCTACCTGACCAAAGGCATCCAGACGAACCTTCCGGCCCTCTCCGGCTCGGTCGCCGGCGCACTGCTCCTCGGCATCGGGACGTCGATCCCGGAGATCATCTCCACGGCTCAGCTCTTCCGGAAGAGAAACTACGACGCCGGCTACGGCAACATGATCGGCTCCTGCACCTTCGACTTCTCCATCCTGGCGCTCTCGGACTTCCTCTCCTGGCACCAGATCAACGGCGACATCGTCTCCGAGCGCGGCATCTACATCATCGACGCCAACTCGAGGCAGTTCGAGATCTTCGGCGCCGCGGTCTGCCTCCTGACGATCCTCTTCCTTCTTCTGAAGAAGACGAAGCTCTTCGAGAAGAAGGGCGCCGTCTATACGGCAAGCTTCCTCTTCGGGGCTGGAAGCGTCGCTCTCTACCTTCTCTGCTTCCTCCTCCCTTCCGCTTAGACTAAAGCGGCCTTGCGCCGCTTTTTTCGTCGCCGGATTCAAAACGGAGGGAGAAGAGGTCGATTTTTCCCTTCATGCGGAAGCGGAAGAAGAGCGCCTCTTTGCTCCCCTTTCGGGAGAGAGGAAGTCGGACCTCCGTCTTCTCCTTTCCCTTGCCTTGGAAGAAAGCGGAAGCTTCCTCCCCTCCTTTTTCGGCGAAGGAAAGAGAGACCGTTCCCCGTCCTTTCCCGGACAGGGTGAGGACGACTTCCTTCGCCGAGGAGAGGTCGAAGTACCGGTAACCGAGAAGGAGCCCGTCCTGGACGTTGTGGACGTACTGGGTCTCTTCTTGCTCGCTGTCCTTCCCCGACTGGGTGAGATAGGTCTTGGTCCGTTCCTGAAGCGGGGTCCGAGCAAACGGATAGAAGCCGTTTCCTTTCCTCGGAAGGAGCATGGTGCAGAGCGAGGCCGGATAGGTTCCCTCTCCAGGAAGGACCCCTCCGCTTAGCCCGCCGCAGGTCTTCTCCACCTGCGGGATCGTGCCGTTGGGAAGGACCTGGACTTCCTCCGCCATCCCCTGGCGGTCGGTGTTGGTGTAGTTGGTATGGCGGTGGTAGAAGACATAGAATTTCCCGTTGACCTCGACGAGGCTTCCGTGGTTGTTCCCCAGGGGATAGTCCGCTTCCTTTCTTTTCCGTCCCTCATAGCCGACGTCGCCGCTCGAGACGAGGACCCCTTGGTAACGGAACGGGCCGAAAGGAGAGTCGGAGGTCATGTAGCAAAGCTCGTCCCCGTTCAGGGAGGAGTAGACGAAGTAGTAATGGCCGTGGAAATGCCGGATGGAGCTCGCCTCAAAGAAGGCGTGCTCCCTCGGAGCCCCGTTGAGGTTCACACGGTCGCCGGCCTTTGAGGCAATAAGAACCGGTCCTCTTCGAACGGTAACCATGTCCGGCTCCAGTTCAAATACGTAGGCGCCGCTGGCCTTATGCCCAAGCGGAATCTGGGGAAACCAGGTCACCGGTCCGAAGCCGGCGTAGAGGTAGACTTTCCCGTCCTCGTCGGTCAATACGCCCGGGTCGAAGAGGAAAGGATCTCCTCTTCTCCTCCCGAGGACTTTTCCTTCCTTGTCCGAGACGTGGCCGAGAAAGGTGAACGGGCCCTCGGGACGGGAACTGACGGCGACTCCGATTGTCCCGCTCCAGGCGAAGGAGTAGTAAAGATAGTATCTTCCGTCCGGTCCTCTCGTCACGTCCGGAGCGAAGAGGCACTTCCGTCCCTTCGGGTTGTCCGGGTCGGCGTCGCGGGGATAGATCACCCCTTCGTAGCGCCAGTCCGAAAGGTCGCTGACCGGGCAGGACCAGGCGACGTAGGGATTGTCGCAGAACGGGAAGGCGCCAAAGCGGTCATGGGAGCCGTAGACGAAGAGGCGCCCTTCGAACACGTGGGGCTCCCCGTCGGGGACGTACTCCCAGAGCGGGAGGTAAGGATTCCGAGGCTGTTTCTTCATGGTCATTCTCCTCTTTCCTTCATTAAACGCCAGACGGGCTTCTTTTTCCACCGGAATTCTCTTCCGAACCACGGTTCCCGAATGGCCGGACGCCGGCATTCTTTTCTTGGCGGAAACGCGGATTTGGTAAAATAGAGACGTAACCGAGCAAGCTCGGGCCTCTCTTCTTTCTCCCCTAAAGGCGCCGACGGCATTTTGCCGGAAGAGAGCCTTTCGTCCCCGGTCCGACCTGCCCTCAGTAAAGGAGCACTGAACATGAACCGATTCCGATCCCTTTCCTTCCTTCTTCTCGCCCTCTTTGTCCTCGCTTCCTGCGGGAAGACCGAATCCTCCCTCTCTTCTCCGGAAGGAAGCTCTCCCGCGGCTTCCCTTCCGGAAAAGAGCACTCCCTCCTCTTCTTCCGCCGCCCCGACGGAGGTCCTAGAGAACCGGAACCTCAAATGGACGGACAGCGCTAAGTCCAAGGTCTCCCTCTGGCGGGAGAGCGACCCGGATTTCCTGGCCGTCGATAGTATCAGATACGTTCTGAAAGGCACCAGTGCCGTCACGAACGCCGAGATTAAGCTGAGTTCCTCGAATCCGGACGTCATTCCGGACGAAGCCCTCTCCCATCAGGAATCGACCATGAAGAAATCGAACGTCATCACCGGAGGCATCGTCCAGCTCGACCTGACGAAGGTCCATCTCGGGACGACCTACATCACTCTCGACTTCCGAAGCACGGCCGGCTCTTCGGCCCGGGGAACCATCGTCAAGAAGATCGAGGTCGTCCCCTTCGGGGAAGTCCCCTGCACCCACTACAGCCAGACCGTGACCGTGGACTACTCCTATGTGAAGGACAGCCTCTGGAACAGCCTCGCCGACAAGGGAAAGATCTCCTATTCCTTCAACGCCCCCTACGGCTCTGACATCTTCGACCAGCGGAATAAGGCCGTCGACATCGACAAGACGAAGAAGCAGGTCAGCCTGACTTTCGAAGCCATCCCGAACGTCAAGGTCTATCTCTCCGTCTACTACCTGAAGGACGAGGAAGGACATGTCCAGTTCATCGCCATGGACCAGCCGACCTCTTCCGTCGAGAAGAAGAACGGCTACACGATCACTCAGGACACCTTCGGGCAAGCGGCAAACCTCACCTTCGGCGAAGCGACCATCACCTCTCCCATCACGGTCTACGCCCTGAACCAGACGGCATAAGCTCGTCTTTCGACCAAGAGAAAAGCGGCACTCCAGGCCGAGTGCCGCTTTTTCGGTTTCCGTTCTACTTCACTTCCGTGAGGACGACCTCGCCGGTCCCTTCTAAGGCCGCCTTCCTTCCGGCCGGAAGGAAGAACGTATCCCCGTGTTTGTAGGAGTAGGGTCCGAAGGTTCCCTCCCCGTTAAAGAAGGAGAGAGAGTAGAAGGTCGTCTTCGGGGCCTCGACGAGAAGGGACCGGACCGGGAAGGAGAAAGAAGCGAAGTAGGGGCATTCCCCGATGAGCGGCGCCTTAAACCGAGGCGGGTTATAGGCCTTGAGGTCCAGGACCTTGAGGGCTTTCTCGATGTGGAGCTCCCGCTTCTTCCCGTCCTTGCCGACCCGGTCGTAGTCATAGAGGCGGTAGGTCAAGGTCGAGTTCTGCTGAATCTCGATCAGGGTCACACCGGCACCGATCGCATGGACGGTCCCGGAGGGGATGAAGTAGTTCTCGCCCGGGTGCACCCGGACGAAGTTCAGGAGAGAAAGGAGATTTCCCTCCTTCAGGGCGGCCTCGACCTCCTCGAGGCTTACGTCCCTCCGGAAGCCGAGGTAGAGCCCGGCTCCTTCCTCGGCCTCCAGGATATGCCACATCTCGGTCTTCCCGTACTGATGCTCCGCCTTTAGGGCATAGGCGTCGGAGGGATGCACCTGGACGGAAAGGTTCTCCTGGGCGTCGATGAATTTGACGAGGACCGGAAAGAACGGGAAGGAGGCCGGCCGGGAGCCGATGTCCTCACTCGAGGCCACCTCCATCAGCGGCTTCCCATCGTTCTCTCCGCCCTCAACGAGGGTCGGTCCGGCGGGATTGAAGGAGAGCTCCCAGCATTCGGCGATATGGTCGAACGGCGCTTTCTTTCCCCATTTCTTTAGCTTCGTCCCGCCCCAGAGGTAGTCCTTGACCGCAGGCTGTGTCTTGACGAGTTCCATTCTTTCTCTCCTAGTATAGGACGCGTTCGACATCCGCGACGATCCGCTTTTCCTCCTCCGCCGCCTCTTCCTCGTCCTTCGCCGTGACGGAGACGTAGAGCTTGAGCTTCGGCTCCGTTCCGGAGGGGCGGAGCACGAAGGAGGCGTCCGCTCCGAGCCGGCACTTGAGGACGTCGCTCGAAGGAAGGCCGTCTAATCCCGGCAGATAGTCGAGGACCTGGGAGATTTTCTTGCCGCCGAAACCGGTCAGCTCATGCCCGAGTTCCTTCCGGAAGAGCGCCATCTTGTCCTGCATCGTCTTCGCCCCGCTCGGCCCTTCGAAGAGATAGGAGTGGAGGGTGTTTTTCGTAAAGCCGTAGGTCCTATAGAGCTCCTTGAGCTTTGCCAGCAGTGAGACTCCCTGCGTCTTGTAGAAGCAGAACATCTCGGCGATGAGGAAGGCTCCGTCGACGGCGTCCTTGTCCCGGACGTAGGTACCGGAGAGTACGCCGTAGGACTCCTCGAAGCCGAAGAGATAGTCCTCCGGATGCCCTTCCTTCTCCAGCCGTCCAATCTGGTCGCCGATGTACTTGAAACCGGTCAGGACGTTGACGGTCCTCACCCCGTAGTGGTCGGCGATCTTCTCCGCCATGTCGGTCGTGACGATCGTCTTCACAAGTACGGGGTGCTTCGGCATCGTATGGTGTTCCGTCCTTCTCGCGCAGAGGTAGTCGAAGAGGAGCATCCCGGTCTCGTTTCCGCTGAGGAGCTGGTATTCTCCCTCCTCGTTCTTGACGGCGATTCCGACCCGGTCGCAGTCCGGGTCCGTCGCAAGAAGGAGGTCCGCCTTCACGTTCTTCGCGTACTCGATTCCCTTGGCCATCGCCTGCGGGATCTCCGGGTTCGGATACGGGCAGGTCAGGAAGTAGCCATTAGGAAACTCCTGTTCCTTCACCAGGGTCAGGTTCGTGTACCCGGACTCCTCGAGGATTCGTTTCACCGGGACGAGGCCAGTCCCGTTGAGCGGGGTATAGACGATGGCGACGTCCTTGTCGACCTTCTCGCCCGGAAGGAGGAGGGACTGCTTCTTCACCTCCGTAAGGAAGGCCGTGAGGACGGAAGGACGGATATACTCGATGAGGCCTTTCTCGAAGCCTTCGTCATAGGAGACTTTCTGGATGCCCTCGAAGTAGGAGTGCTTTCCGATCTCGCCGAGGATCGCGTCGGCGGCCTCAGACGTGATCTGGCTCCCGTCATCTCCGTAAACCTTGTAGCCGTTGTACGTGGAAGGGTTATGGGAGGCCGTGATCATGATGCCGGAGGCACAGTGAAGGTAGCGAGTCGCAAAGGAGAGGGTCGGAACCGGGGAGATCTGCGGATAGAGGAAAACGTGGATGCCGTTACCGGCCAGGATCTCGGCCGCGGTCCTCGCGAAGAGGTCGCTCTTCAGCCTCGAGTCCCGTGAAATTGCAACCTTGAGTTTTTCTTTTGAAAAATGTTTCTTCAGATAGTCGGCAAGCCCTTGGGTCGCCCGGGCGACGGTATAGACGTTCATCCGGTTGGTCCCGGCTCCGATGAGGCCCCGGAGTCCGCCGGTCCCGAAGGTGAGGTCCCTATAGAAGGCATCCTCCTTCGTCTTCTCGTCCATGGCCTTAAGCTCCCGGACGAGGTCGATGTCGGCTTTCGCCTTTTCTCGCCATTCCTGGTATCTGGATTCGATGTCTCTCATGTCCATCTTCCCTCCGTTCTGTCCTCCTTATTTAATCACGTTAGGTAAGAGCTTCCAATGGCAAAAGACAATTTGTTTCGAGGTTTTTGGAGAACGCCGGGAGGAAGAAAAAGAGAATAGGAGAAGAGCCGCATCGCCAGCGGGCGATGTTCTCGGCCAGAGGGGACGAGAAGGAGGCAGGAGGCCGGATCCTGCCGATGACGTCTGTGAAAAGAAGGAGAGGTTCTACGGGTATGAAAAAAAGCCGCGGCCCTAGGAAATCCCGGGACGCGGCAAAGGAGTACAGGAAGAAGGAGACAGCGAGAGGCGCGTGACGCCTCAGGGCGCCGATTCTTTGTCCCGCAGGAGCCGACGGTCCGTTCCCTTGTTCGGAATCGTCCTACCTAAATTCAGCGTCAGAGTCTCCTGCGCCGGGACAAGGAAAACAGCGCCTTTTTCTTCGTCCGGAGCGCCTTAGCAGCCTCTTCCGTCGAGGGAGCAGGCCTTCTTGGTGGCCGGCTCCTCGGAGGAGAGACCGACGTCCTCCGGCTTCAGGGTCACTCTTCCGTCCTCAAGGACGAAACAGGGAATCCCGACGTCCCCTTCCTTCTTCGACTTCTCAAAGACCGGATTATGGTCTCTCAGCAGGAGGAACTCGTGCAGGAGACGGACGTTGCTTCCGATGTCGAGGAAAAGGAAGTCCGGGTTCCCCTCGATCTGCTTCTCGACGATGGCGCAGTCCGGACAGGACGGCATTCCGTAGACTTTAATCATGGTGTTCTCCTTTATGGCTTCCTCTCTATTCTAAGGGAAGGAAAGGCGGAATGGGAAAGGACGCTCGGCCGCTTTCGACGAAGAGAGGCCCGCCCTAGGTTCGTTTCCCCCGTCTCCATCCTTTTCTTGTCCGGAAGGAAGGAGTAGGATAAAGAAAAAGGAGGAATTTCCCATGTGCACTGCCCTCTCTTTCACGTCCGGGGACCATTATTTCGGCCGCAACCTGGATCTCGAGTATTCCTATGAAGAGTGCGTCACCGTCGTGCCGCGCTCCTTCCCTCTCCCGTTCCGAAGGAAGGGAGTCCTCTCACGCCATCTTTCGTTTCTCGGCATGGCGTACGTCCAGGAGGGCTATCCGCTCTTCTACGACGCAACCAACGAGGCCGGGCTCTCGATGGCCGGACTGAACTTCACGCAGAACGCCTTCTTCGAGGAGCCTCGGGAGGACGGGAAGGACAACATCGCGCCGTTCGAGTTCATTCCGTGGGTCCTCAGCCAGTGCCGGAGCCTGAAGGAGGCGAAAGAATGCCTCTCTAGGCTGAGGCTCGTCCGGATGGCCTTTAACGAGAAGCTCCCCGTCGCTCCGCTCCACTGGATGATCGACTCCCGGGAGGGGTCCCTCGTCGTCGAGAGCGTCAAGGACGGCCTCAAGGTCTACGAGAACCCGGTTGGCGTCTTAACCAACAACCCGCCCTTCCCAATGCAGCTCTCCCGGCTCAACGACTACCGGGGCCTCTCCCCGGAGAGCCGGCCCAACACCTTTGCTCCTTCCCTGCCGCTCGAAGAGTACAGCCGTGGGATGGGCGCAATCGGACTACCGGGCGATCTCTCCTCGACCTCCCGTTTCGTCCGGGCCTCCTTCGTCAAAATGAACGCCGTCTGCGGGAAGGACGAGTCCTCTTCCGTCAGCCAGTTCTTCCATCTCCTTGCCTCCGTCGAGCAGCAGCGAGGCTGCTGCAAGCTCGGGGATGGCGTTTACGAGATTACGGTCTACTCCTCCTGCTGTAACGCCGACCGGGGAATTTACTACTACCGGACCTACGACAATCCGTCGATCCATGCGGTGGATCTGAAGGCCATGGACCTCGATGGTAAGACGATTTCCACCTTCCCAATCCAGCGGAACACGGAGATCGAATTCGACAACCGGTAAGAACCTCTTTGTGTCCTCCCCTCGAAAGCATCTTTCTGGCTTTCCTTGCGCCGGCGTGGTACCTTCTCGCCCGGAGGAAGAGAAAATGAACGCTTACTTTGACTTAGACGAGAAGGTCGGAACCCTCTTAGACCAGTATCCGTTCCTGGTCGACGTGATGGTGAAGGAAGGGTTCGTCCACCTGGGTAACCCCGCCATGCGCAAGGCCGTGGGCGGCCACATCACGCTCCGGGAGGCCTTCGAGCACCACGGGAAGAACGAAGAGGAGATGGAGAAGATCCTCGTCGACGCGATCGAGTCCCACCGCGACTAGAAAAAGGAACCTTCCTCGGACCGTCCGTCCGAAGAGGGTTCCTTTTTTTCGTTCCGGCTTCTACTTCCCGAAGCTCTTCTTCGCCATTTCCAGGACCGGAGAGACGTCCTGGCTCACCTCCAGACAGCCCAGGTACTTTCCTTCCTTGTCCCGGACGGCCAGGTAGCGGTTATAGACCATCCTTTTCCCCTTCGGGAACATCATGTCGACGGACTCCTTCTCCCCGGACTTAAGAAGGGCGAGGACGGCACGGACCTGAGGAAGGACGGAGACGGGGTGGCATTCCTCGACCGGCTCCCCGAGCTGTCCTAAGGTCCGAAGGAAGATCTTCTCCTTAGGCTTGTTGTAGTACTGGAAACGGTCCTCCGCATCGATGAAGGTGAGCTCGACCCCGAGGGTGTCAAGAAGAGGAAGGAGGACGTCGAGCCTCAGCCTTCCCGTCCCGAGGTCGATTTCGCCCTCTTGAAGCGGCTTTGCCGGCTTCTTCTCGCCGGAGAAGGCGTAGTCCTCCGGATCCGGGGTGGCGAGAAGGAAGACATAGCCGGCTTCCGGCATCTCCTCGGCGATCTCGTCGAACATCCAGGGCTCGAAGGATTCCTTCACCATGGGAAAGAGGATCTTCTCCTCCTTGTCGGCCCTGCCGAGGATGTTCTTGAGCAGGGCCTCGATCTCCTCCTTTATCGAATAGGGAGAGACGCCCTGGTTCAGCTTCTTGGCGACGGCCCGGTAGGCGGTGCGGATCTCGTCGTCCACGCCCCACATCACCTTCGGCGGAGCGCTGATGCCTAACCGGTTCAGGTACGGAAAGAGGAAGTTCTCCTTCTTGGCATAATGGCTCTGGATCCCGCCGAGCGAGAGAAGGTCATGGGTCAAGCGGATCTCCTAGGTCCCAGCCGGTGCGTCAAGGACGGACTGGATGTTCCGGACGAGTCTCCTTAGGCCCTGGTTCTCCTCCTGGAGCACCGAGAGCGGCGTCACCTTCTTCTCGTGGTAGCGGGCCTTGACGGCCGCCTGGATGGAGTCCTGGAAGACGGCGGCATGGAGGTCACAGAGGTTCTGGACCTCCTTCACCGGGACGCCCGAGGCGATGACCTCGCCCTCGGCCTGGGCAAGCTCGTTGGCCGAGACGTCCCGGAACTCCGAAAGGAAGGACTTCTTCACCGCTTCGAAGTCCTTCCCCTGGTGCAGCTCTTCAATCAGTTCCTTCAGGCGCTGAGCCCGTTTTTTCTCGTTGTTCTCTTCCATTTTCTTCTCCTTTCGGAAATCGGGATTAGGATAGGAGAAAGAGACGGGAAGGGAAAGCGATATGCTTCTGGTAAGGTCCTCCGACGGGAGGATCCCTTCGAAAGAACCGCTCCAACGATATTCCGAGTCGTGAGCGACGAAGAGAAAGCCAAACAGAAAGGGTCATGAGGTACGATGGGGATGGGAAAGGCGTCCTCTTTTCTTCCTTTCGTCTTCGTGGAAGAGTTAATAGGAAAGGGTTACAATGAAGGAGAGAAAGGCAGGCTCAGTCATGGATTCGTTCCGCGTCATCAAAGTAAAGCAGTCCGTCCTTGCGAACAACGACGCAAGGGCAAAGCAGGTACGGGAGAAGCTGAAGAAGAAGGGCGTCTTCCTCGTCAACGTCATGTCCAGCCCGGGCAGCGGCAAGACGACCCTTCTGGTCGACCTCATCAACCGGCTGAAGGATCAGCTGAGAATCGGTGTCATCGAGGCCGACATGGATGCGACCGTCGATGCCTCGACGATCGAGACGAAGACGGGGGTGAAGACCATCCAGCTTCACACTTCCGGCGAGTGCCATCTGGATGCGAAGATGGTCGACGAGGGCGTGGACTTCCTCGGGGACGACGACCTCGACCTGGTGTTCCTGGAGAACATCGGGAACCTCGTCTGCCCGGCCGAGTTCGACACCGGGGCGACGATGAAGCTCGTCATCCTCTCGATTCCGGAAGGAGACGACAAGCCGCTGAAGTATCCGCTCATGTTTAAGAGAGGCGACGTCTTCGTCTTCACGAAGATGGATGCCAAGGTCCTCTTCGACTTCGACGTCGAGAAGGCGGAGGAGTCGATTCGGAGGCTTAACCCGGAGGCGGTCTTCTTCCCGCTCTCCGTCAAGGCAAACCAGGGCGTCGACGCCCTGAAGGACTACCTTCTTGCCCAGGTGAAGGCCTACAAGGGGGCCTGAGCCATGAAGCTACAGGCCGCCTATAGCCCCGTCGACGAGAAGGAGAGCCAGGAGGCTCTGAAGGCCCTGGAAAGTCTCGGAATTTCGGTCCCGCTCGTCAAGGACGAACCCGAGAAGGATGTTTCGCTCGTCCTTGCCTTCTTCTCCTCCAGAACCAAGGAGGAGGACTTCCTCTCGAGTCTTCCGTGGCTAAGGAGGCAACGGGAGTATTCCTCCCTTCCTTTCTTCCGGGTCATGCCCGTCTTCCTCTACCACTCCTCCTCGGAGGACCCGGAGCAAGCCTTCGAAGGAAGTGCCGGACGCCTCTACGAGGACGTCTTCTCCGGGGAGTTCAAGCCCTTCGGCTTCGACTTCGACAGCCCAAGGCCCCTTTCGGAGTTCCCCCGGATTCTTAGCGAGTACCTTGAGTAGATGCCCGGCGGAGAGGTTCCGCCGGACTTTTCTTCTGGACGCAGAAGGGACGAAGAAGCCTTGCCTTACCGGCAAGGAGAGAGGAGGGCGAAGGATGTCCACGCTGATGGAAGAGCTGAGGGCGTTTAACCGGGAGCGGGACTGGGACCAGTTCCATTCCCCGGAGAACCTGGCGAAGTCCGTCTCAATCGAGTCGGGAGAGCTGCTGGAATGCTTCCAGTGGGACGGGACGCACTACGACAAAGAGGACGTGAAGGGAGAGCTTGCGGACCTACTGACGTACGCTTACCTTCTTGCCGACCGGCTCGGCCTTGACCCGGAGACGATCATCCGGGAGAAGCTGGCCGTCACGGCCAAGAAGTATCCCGTCGAGAAGTGCCGCGGCAAGAGCACCAAGTACGACAAGCTGAAGTAGGAGGAAGGATGCCGCTCTCGTACGTTTTTTACGACTCCCCGCTCGGGAGGATGGTCCTTGTCGCTGAGGAGGGTGCCCTGGTTTCCGCCCAGTTCCTTGACGGAGCCGATCTTTCTGGGGTGCCATACAAGGAAGCCGTAGAGGAGGAGACGCCCGTCCTTCGTCAGGCCCGGGAATGGCTTGACGTCTACTTCTCAGGTAGGAATCCTGGCCCCCTTCCTCCGCTCTTGCTTCGTGGGACTCCGTTCCAGAAGGAAGTCTGGTCCCAGGTCCTTTCCGTTCCTTACGGAAGGACTTCGACCTACTCCGAGATCGCTTCCTCCCTGAAGGGCGGAAGGAAGGATGGGCCTCTACCCTGTCGGGCGGTCGGGGCGGCAATCGGGAGGAACCCCCTGCTCATCTTCGTCCCCTGCCACCGGATTCTTGGGAAGGACGGAAGCCTGACGGGCTATGCCGCCGGGATTCCTCGGAAGGTCGCCCTGCTCCGCTTAGAAGGATCAAAGTAAAGCGGGCTTGGCCTCTTTGAACTTGGCCAGAGCCCGCTTTGCTTCTTCGTTTTACTTACTTCTTTTCGGAAGGAGAGAAAGCCTGCTCCTCGGCTTCCTTTCTCAGAATGGCCTGCTCGTAGGCCTGTTCCTTCTTGGCGTGTTCGGAGGCGAGCTTCCGCTTCGCCTCGTCCCATTCCTTTCCGTGAAGCGGATAGAACCACATGGCGAGGAAGGAGAGAAGAAGAAGGATGCCCGTGATGAAGAGCCAGCAGAAGAAGAACCCGTCCTTGGCGCCCTGAGGCTGAGCCATGAAGTCGGTCGTGTTGTTGGCCTGGTTCAGGTCGAACCGGAAGCCAAAGGCACCGATGAGAAGCGGGAAGATCGAAACCGCGATCGACATGGCCGGCTTCGTGATGAGGGAGTTGATGCCGGCATAGACGCCTTCCCGCCGCTTCCCGTTGTCCATCTCGTCCTTGTCCATGACGTCGCCGTTGATCAGCGGGATAAGGTAGATGCCGCCGGCCAGACCGGCGCCGCAGGCGAAGAAGGTGAGGACCGTGACCCAGAAGTACTTGCCGAGGAAGGAGCCAAGAAGGCAGCCGGCAGCCATGGTTCCGACGGCAATCAGGATGCTGGTCCTTGTTCCCCACTTCGGCGTCATCTTGATGAAGAGGAAGATGAAGACAAGGAGGCCAAGAAGGATCGCCCCGTAAAGGACGTACATGGAGTTACCGCCGAGCCAGCCGTTGATCGTCACGTTCTCGTTGGCCCACATGCCGGTCAGGTAGGCTAAGCCCACCATCAGGGCGTTCTGAGCGAAGATGACCGTCCAGGAGACGACCTCGAAGAGAAGGAAGGACTTATTCTTCAGGCACATCTTCAGACCTTCCCAGAACTTCGGCTGCTCCTCCTCCTGGATGTATCCGTTCTCCTTATAGAAGTAGGTCGAGGCGAAGACGATGCCGCCGCAGACTAAACCCGCCACGGCCATGGCGATGCAGAAGACCTTGTAGTTTCCCTTGATCATGTCGTCCAGCATCGAGTTGAGGACCATCGGGGCGCCGTAGTTGATGACCGAGAAGAGGATGTTCACGATGAAGATCTTGTTCCGGGCCTTGTTGGTGACGGCCATCTCGTACGGCATGACGTAAATCGCCGATGCGATTGCCGTATAGAAGATATCGTAGAGGAAGAGGCCAAGAAGCTCCTGGATGAACAGGAACCACTGGACGCCGGCCATGCTATCGAAGGAAAGCCACATCAGGGCGTAGACGAGAGCCATGCACGGGGCCCCGTAACGGATCCAGGGGCGCCTCCGACCGAGCTTGGAATGGGTGCGGTCCGCCAAGAACCCGTAGATTGGATCGTTCAGGGCGTTCCAGATGCCGAAGAGAATCCAGATGATGTTGTTCAGCTTCGGGTCCAGGCCGAGCTTGTTGACGAAGAGGTACTGGAAGGCGGAGCCTTCCGCAAAGGCGCAGAGGAGGCCCGTCGCCGCATTGGCGGCTCCAAGCCAGACTGCAGCGCTCGTCTTGACCGGCTTCTCTTCCAGGATCGGCTCCTTCTCGGCCGCAGCCGACGTCTTTATCTCTTCCTCTTCCATGGCTTACTCCTCCTTTCCGAGCAGGTGAATGCTTCTTAGGAATTCCGTCTCCGTCTCCTCGTATCCTTCCGGGTCGGACAGGTAAGACTGCGTGTGGTCCGCACCCTTGAAGTACTTCAGCGTCGTCTTCTCCTTCCTCGCCTCGTAGAGCTCCTTCGTCTGTCCCGGCGGGATGAAGGTGTCGTGGTCCCCCTGGATCAGAAGAAGGGGCACCGTGCTCTTCTTCAGGCTCTCCTTCGGTTCGACGTCCCGGTAGGAGAAGCGGTCGTTCACCTTCAGGATGAGGTTGCTCAGGTCGGCGACATAGCCGGGAACATGGTAGAGGTGGATCTGGTAGTGCATCAGCTCCCTCATGCTGGCGAAGGGGGAGTCGGCGATGACGAAGGAAAGGTCGTCCTCTGCGTGTTCCATCTCCAATAGGACGGTCGCTCCGCCCATGCTCTCCCCGTGGAGGCCGATTACGGCTTTTTCCCCGAGCCTTTTCCGGAAGAAGCGGACGACCTCATGGAGGTCCTTGCTTTCCCGGTATCCGAGCGTCACCTTCGTCCGCACGTTGTCGCCGTGGCCCCGCTCATCGTAGAGGTAGAGGGAGTAGCCGAGACGGTGGAAGAGCCTCGCATACTTGAGGCTCCCTTCCCTCGTCCAGGTGTAGCCGTGGGCGAAGATCAGAAGCCGGTCCTTGCTTCCGGGATAGAAGTCCCCGTGGAGGACGTAGCCGTCCTCCATCGTGACCGGGCAGTTCTCCTTCTTCCAGGAGAGGACTTCCTCCGGGATCAGTCCCTTGTCGATGTCCGTCTTCCGGCAGAAGTCCCGGTCGTAGAAATGGGGATGGGTCAACAGGTGGGCGAAATAAAAAGCAAGCCCGAAGGAGAGGGCAAGGAAGAGAAGGAGGAGGGAAGCGATGATAAGCAGGAGAATTCCGTACCAAGGCATATTGGAAAACGCTTTCAACGCGAATATCTTAACAGCCTTTTTCCCTCTTGGAAAGCGAGAAATTTAGGGATTTTTTATCGAATCTAACGAGTTTCCATCCGCTTTCACGGGGAGGCGGAAAAAGAGCCGAAAACGGGGAAGGGCGTCCTTCCATGGAAACTATATATTATTTTTAAGTTTCCTTTCATCTTGAACATCCGCGCGTCCTTCTTCTCCGTTCCCGAACCTAGAAAGAGCGCCCGGAGAAGGAAGAAGGCCAGTACGTGCTATAGTATCGAACGGATACCGAAGGAGGCGAGGAAGATGGTCAAAAGCTTACCGGCCTGTCCGATCGAGACGACGCTGCTCTATATCTCCGACAAGTGGAAGGTCCTGATTCTCCGGGAGCTACTGACCGGGACGAAGCGGTTCAGCGAGCTTAAGCGTTCCTTAGCCCCGGTGACCCAGAAGATGCTGACCCAGCAGCTAAGGTCCATGGAGGAGGACGGCCTCCTTCTTCGCAAGGTCTATCCCGTGGTCCCGCCGAAGGTGGAGTACTCCCTGACGCCGCTCGGAAAGAGCCTGAAGCCAGTCCTGGACTCCATGAAGGACTGGGGACTCGCCCGCCAGAAATCGTTTCGTAAGGCGTGAGTAAAAGCCTCTCCCGTCACTCCGGAGAGGCTTTTTCCATGTTCTTCAGTAGTGGTACTTCCGCCGTTCGACGAGGTAGCAGGCCAGCGTCAATAGGGAGCTACCGATCTCCGCAAAGGTCGCCGCGGCCCAGATGCCGTTGACACCCCAGAAGAGCGGCAGGACGAAGACGAAGAGGAGCTCGAAGACGAGGGAGCGGGCCAGGGAGATCAGCGCCGAGACGAAGCCGTTGCTCAGGGCCGTAAAGAAGGCGGAGGCGAAGATGGAGAAGCCGCAGCTGAGGAAGACGAAGGAATAGATCCGGATGGCCGAGAGGGCAAGGTCCCTCAGGTTATCGTTGCTGCCGGCAAAGAGACGGGCTAACGGAAGCGACAAAGACTCGGAGAGCACGAACATGACCAGGCCGATGACGGCGAGGTTGACCAGGGACCGGCGGAGCAGGTTCTTCCGCTCCGAGGAATTCGTCGCTCCGTACTGGTAGGCGACCGCCGGGGCGAGGCCCAGGGAGTAACCGAAGAAGACGGCCATGAAGATGTAGCTGACGTACATGACGGTGGCGTAGGCGGAGATGCCGTCCTCCCCGACGTAGGAAAGAAGCTGGATGTTGTAGCAGGTGCTGACGAGGGAGGCGGCGGCGTTCGAGACAAACTCGCTGGAGCCGTTACCCATGGCCTTGAGGACGAGAGTCGGCTGGAAGTGCGTTCGCCCGAGCCGGAAGGGAAGGCCCTTCCGGAAGCGGAAGTAGAGAAGCGGCAGGGCCCCGCCGACAAACTGACCCATGAGGGTCGCGATAGCCGCACCCAGGACGCCCATCCTTAGGCCCACGATGAAGACGGCATCGAAGACGATGTTCGTCACGCCCGCCAGGACCGTGAAGAGGAACCCGGTCCACTGCTTCCCGGCCGCCGAGAAGAAGGACTGGAAGGCGTTCTGCAGAATGAAGAGGGCAATCCCGGAAGCCAGGACATGCCCGTAGAGGACAGCGTTCTTCTCCATGGCCTCGGAACTGGTCTTCGAGAGGCCGGAAAGCCCGTGGATGGCCGGCGGGATGAGGAAGTAGCAGAGGAGGGAGGCGAGAAGGCCGAAAACGAGAGTGGAATAGACGATGAGGGAGAAGGTCTCACCGGCCTTCTTCTCGTCCTTCTCTCCCAAGGCCTTGTCGACGAAGGCGGTTCCGCCGGTCCCGAAGAGGAAGCCGAGGCTTCCGAAGACCATCAGAAAAGGAAAGACGAGGTTGACGCCGGAGAAGGCTCCTTCCCCGCCGAAGTGGGAAAGGAAGACGCCGTCGACGATCGAATAGACGGAAGAGAAGACCACCATCAGAACCGGGCCGATGGTGACGCGGAAGATCTTCTTGGTGTCGAAATGACCCGACAGATTGTTGACCGACATAAAAAGCTCCTCGACTGAGCCGACTCAGCGTCTTCTCCGGCCTTTGCAGTTCGGACTGCAGGCCCTCCGACTTGGTAACAACATACGGAGGTCCCTAAGGTATGTCAAGAAATCCGAGCCGGGGGAGAGAAAGAAGAAGCGGATTTGGTAACCCTTCCATCGTTTCCCGTTCCTCCGGTTCGAGGCTAAGGGGAGGACGGGAAGAGAAAGTTCCACCCCGGATCGTTCGGCACCGCTCGGAGCGTTCCTATTGCTTTCACGATTCCTACCCGTTACACTCTTGGCCGAAAAACGGAGGCACACGATATGTGGACTGCCATTCAGGTCTTAGCGACACTCGTCGCCGCGGAGTTCTTCTTTATTGCCGGGCTGGAGATGTTCGCAAACCGGAGTTCGGTCGCCCGGAAGGCTTTCGCCTTAACGGACGGACAGCTAAACAACCCCGTCGTCTCGACCCTCTTCGTCAACCAAGGCGCGTATAACGGAGTCATCGCCATCCTCATCCTGCTGGCTGCGTTCGCTTTCCCGAGCAACGTCGCCATCACCGTCCTGATGTCGTCGATCCTTCTGGTGGCGCTCGTCGGGACGCTCACATCGAACAAGAAAATCCTCTTCACCCAGGGTACCTTAGCCTTTATCACTTTCGTCCTGTCCGCGACCCACTACTTCATCGCCTAAAGTCCTTCGTTCCTTCCTAAAGAAGGAAAGAACAAAGCGGACGCCCTTTCGGCGGATTCCCCTAACGGGTGTAGTCGGGTCCAGCGCTTTCGAAGAGAGCCCTGAGGCCTCTCCGGCGCCGTATGGATTAAAGCCGTTTTCGAGACGGAGGACGTTTTCCGGCCAGGGCCCTCTTTTCTGCGACTAGCCGGCAGGAAGAAGGCCCGGGCGCGTTTGGAAAGCCGAGGCCGATCGGCCTCCGCCGGACGTCCGGCCCATCCGGACTTTTTCTTCTCCCATGGTATAATTTTGAGGCCGATCCGGATAAAGGAAGGCGACTGAAATGGATGCACAGCTAGGGAAGGAATTGGTTCAATTCCAGGAAGAGTTTCTCCATACGGTCGAGATTCCCGCGAAGCGAGTCCTCGCCCTCTTGGACCTCGTGAAGGAACGCCTTTCCCTTCAGGATATCTACGTCTGCGAATCGACGGTCAGCAAGTACCATTTCCTCTACCAGTACGTCACTAGCGGTCCCAACCAGCGAATCATGCACTTTAACCTCCTCATCCAGGAGGGGGAGGCCTATAGCCACCTGCTCCACCAGTTCGGCCCCGACCATGTCGGCGTCCTCGACTCGGGCCAGGGGAGTCATAACTACGCCCTGAAACCCGGCAATCTCGTCTACGGCTATCTCGACGGAGAGAACGTCCTCGGCTTCCTCTCCTTCCAGCCGAAGGAGGAGAACGCCGTCTGGACCCAGGACGAAAAGGACGTCCTCTACTTCCTTGGCTCCCTGCTCCGGCTCGTCTTCTTCCCGGATCTGCTCAGTCAGGAGTCCCGGATGAAAGGGGCGCTAGACGAGACCCGGATGAAGTTCCTCTTCTACTACCCGAAGCTGCACCTGGTCATCCCCTCCGTGAAGATGCGGGCGGAGTTCCAGCTGAGCTACTACTACCGCCTGAACTATCCCGAGGAGTACGCCGAGAAGTTCGTCTACTTCGGGGACAAGGAAGAATACGTCCGGGCCGTCAACGAAGCGCTCCAAAAAAAGGAAACCAAAAGCTTCGTCTTCCGGGACGACACGTTCAAGCAGAAGATCCGTCAGACGGTCCTGGTCAGCCGCTACGACGGACAGGGTAACCCAGAGGAAGTCGTCTGCATCCTGGAATACCTCCAGGAGAACGAGGAGGAACGGGAGACGATGCGTCGCTTCTCCGCCTTCAACGCCATCACCAACCGGGAGAACCTGGCCGAGCTCTACCTTGACTTCGAGAGCGGGCAGGCGACCGTCTTCAAGGCCCCTTCCTTCTGGAAGGACGAGGAATGGGTCCGGAAGAAGGACTATGCGGCCGCTCTTCCCCTCTTCGTCCGGGAGGTCATCTTCCCGGAAGACCAGGAGAGGATCGAGAAGATTCTGAGTCCGAAGAACCTGCAGAGGACCCTGACGGACACCGGACACTCCCTGACGGTCGAGTCGCAGGCCATGCTCGCCGGAAAGGAAGGGTGGCTACGGACGGAAGTCATCCCGGGGACCAGCGGCGGAAAGAACCTTTTAAGGAACGCCATCCTCCTCTTTAACGACGTCACCGAGGACGTCCAGCGCCGGAACGACACCCTGACTGGCCTCCTCGGAAAGGAGAAGATGTTCCTCCTCATCCATGAGAAGAGCGAGGAGATCCTCCAGTTCCAAGGCGTCCAAGACTGGTCCATCTTCTACGTCAACCTGATTCACTTCAAGCTGTTCAACCGGTACTTCGGAAGGGGCAAAGGGGACCAGTACCTGAAGATGGTCGCCACCGCTTTGACGAAGTACTTCCCCGAGGCCTCCTCAGCCCGGTTCGGCGACGACCACTTCGTCCTCCTCGCCGACCTTTCGCCGGAAGAAGCCGAGAAGCGGCTTTCTCGGGCGGAAGCCTTCCTGAGGGAGCAGAACGGGAACTACACGCTTCCCCTCCATGCCGGAATCTACCGCCTCAGCCGTTCCGACGTCCTCTCGCCTTTAGCGATGTGCGACGCGGCGAAGATGGCCTGCGACACGATTCGGACCCGTCTAGACGTCCACGTCTCCCTCTACACGGAGAGGCTCGCCCAGAAGGAGATCCTCGCCCATTACCTCCTCGACCACGTCGACGAAGCGATTCAGGACGGAAGCATCGAGGTCTACTACCAGCCGGTCGTCCGGGCGAAGACGATGAAGATCGCCTCCTTGGAGGCCCTGGTCCGTTGGAACAGCAAGACCTACGGCTTCCTTTCGCCTTCTCTCTTCATCCCGGTCCTGGAGGAGCACTCCCTAAGCTTCAAGGTCGACCGCTTCGTCATCGAGAAGACGGCTTCCCTCCTCGAGGAGAGAAAGAAGGCCGGCGAGGAATTGATCCCGGTCTCGGTCAACATCTCCCGAACCGACCTCGCCGTCATGGACTTTGCCCAGTTCCTGGACGAGACCGTCGAGAAGCACCACCTCCCCAAGGGTCTCTTTGCCGTGGAGATCACGGAGTCGGCCCCGTTAAAGGATCCGCGGCTTCTCCAGAACGCCATCGCCTCCTTCCACCACAGCGGCTATCCGGTCTGGATGGACGACTTCGGAAGCGGCTACTCCTCCCTTAACGCCCTCCATGACTACGCCTTCGACCTCCTCAAGTTCGACCTCGTCTTCCTGAGGAACTTCGTGGAGTCCTCGAAGCTCATCCTCGCTTCCTGCGCCGAGATGGCCGGGAAGCTCGGGATTCATACCCTGGCGGAAGGGGTCGAGACCAAGGAGCAGCTCGACTTCCTGAAAGGAATCGGCGTCGAAAAGATCCAGGGCTACTACTACAGCAAGCCGATTCCCTATCCGGTACTGAGGGAGAAGCTCATCGATCGTTCCTTCGTCGCCGAGAGCGAGGAGGAGCATAGGAAGATGGAGCAGGACGGCCAGCTTGGGAAGGTCGTTTCGAATTCCAGCAGCGAATAGGTCCCGCTTCCTTTCGTCCGGCAATGGTTCCTTTTTCCATTAAAATCCATTGAATAGGGAATGGGTTTTCTTTTTCTCTTTCTTCTTCTGTTTCAAAGACGGCTCTTCTTCTCGTCGCGTTGTCTAGACAACATACTTCCTCTCTTTCTCCGTATAAACTAAGGCCGTCCGAAAGGAGAAGGAAAAAATGAATGAAAGAGCAGGGGTAGTCTTCTCTATCGCCAAGGACAATGCGCCGGTTCCTTACTGCACCGTCTCGAAGGAAGTCTATGCCGGGAAGAACCATATCGCTTATTTCTCCCTGGCGGGAGGGACGGACATCAGCGCCGAAACCCATCCGTACCGGAAGCTTCTTTTGGTCGCCGGCGGGGACCTTACCGTCTACGGCCGGGAAGAAGAGGAGCGGCACCTGAAGGAAGGGGATATGATCCTCCTTCCTTCCGGCCTCACGGCCGGGATGAGAAGTCCGGACGGCGTCGTCTATACGGAGATTGATCTCGAGGAGGAAGAGAACATGAACGAAGCGATTCAAGCCGGGAAGGTGTTCAAGCTTAGCGACCTACTGCCGTACCAGGAAGGGAAGATCATCAACATGGACGTCCTTCATGGGCCCGAGATGAAGCTCGCCGTCCTCTCCTTCGGAGAAGGAACGTCCCTGAGCGAGCATGCCGCGCCGGGGGAGGCGATCGTCTTTGCCCTGGACGGCAAGGCGGTCATCGGCTACGAAGGCAAGGAGTATCCCATCCAGGCCGGGGAGAACTTCCACTTCGCCAAGGGCGGAAGACACTACGTCAAGGCGGACGGAAACTTCAAGATGGCCCTCCTTCTGACCTTAGCCTAGCTTCTCGGGATTTCCGGCCCAGAGAAGCCGGAAGCGGTTCTTCTCAAAGTCAATGAGGCCCTCCTTCCTCAGAAGGGAGAGCTCGTGAGAGAGGGCGCTCCGCTCGGCGTTGAGGAAGTCGGCGAGCTGCTGACGGTCGAAGGGGATCTCGAAGGAACGGGAATGCTGCCGGTAGGACTCCATTGCCAGGTAGGACAGGATCTTGTCCTTCAAGGTCGGCTGGAGGACGACCGTCAGCTTCTCCTTCAGGGCGATGTTCCACCGGGCGAGAAGAAGGACGAGGTTGTCGATGAGCCGGGAATGGAAGGGACAGGATTTAGCGCAGGGGCTTAGCAGGGAGGCGAAGTCAAGGAGAAGAAGCCTAGTCTCCTCCTCGCTCTCGAGGTCAACGTTCGGCACCTCGTCTCCGGCGGCCGCGTAGTTCACTCCGACGATGTCGCCGGGAAGGAAGGCACTGACGATGTGGCGCTTCCCGTCGTAGCTGTACCACTGGCTATGAAGGCTTCCGGAGAGGACGAGACCTGCGTCGTGGCTCTTCTCGCCCATGCGGAAGACGAGCTCCCCTTTCCGGTAGAGAGCCTTCCTCGCCTTCAGGCAAGGAAGAAGGACAGAAAGCTCCTCTTTCCGTATCCCTTCGAACAGCCGGGAGCGGAGAAGGACTTCCGTCTCCGCCTCCGTGAGGCCGTCCTTTCCTCGTACCGGAATTTCTTTTCTCATTCCGAAGGCCTTTCTTTTTGTCTTTTATTTTCCCGTTTATTCTACTCTTTTCCCTTCCCCGCCCGGGGAAAGGAAGCCCGGAGACCGGCTGTCTCAGGCGCCCTGACCTTTGTTCGAAGAGAGGAATCCGGGGGGAAGACCGCCTTCCTCATCCCTCATCAGGTTCCGGCGGAGGCGGTTTTCCGCCTTCTTTTCTTCTTCCCTGATGGAGGAGACAAGAGCCAGGAAAGCGCGGCCGGACGTCCCCGTCCGGAGCATCGTGCAGAGGGAACGGATCCAACCGAGAAGCCGGGGCCTCGTTCTCCTTCGACGCCCTCCTCCCGAATCCACGAATCGTCCGAGAAAGCTTTCGGAAGCCGTAGGGCTTCCATGGATTGCAGAAGTTAGAAAAGATTCCTCTGTATTGATGAAAATCGCTTTTTCTAGTTTGAACTTGTTTTATTTGTTGATAAGAAGATTTTGTCCCTATCCTAAAGAGATTCAAATAAGCCAGATGAAGGCTCGTTGTCGGCTTGCTCAAAGACGTCTTTCTCTTCCTCTGAAGGCCGGACTCTACGAACCCGTCCCGGGCCGTCTTTCTTTTCCTCCTCCTCCGAAAAGATTCTCTGTTTTCGACCGATCCGAACGAAACCGGCAATGCTGCTGAAGAAGGGTTGCGGTAAAAACAGCATTGCATGGTCATTCTTACTGCAGTCCTTCGTTCGCCAAACCTTCCTTTCGAAAAAGGAACCCCTAGAGCGTTGGCTGGTATCGAATGACGGAAGAAAGACCCGATCGGAATCTTCGGTAGCGTCGTGCGGAAAAAAGAGCCTCTTCTTCCCGATTCCCATCGAAAAGAGTCTCCGGCCTGGATGGTAGCGCTAACACATTACAGGCCAGAATTGCTCCATTTCGTGCCAATTCGGTTTCCAAGTTCCCGAGGGCCCCGTATCTTGCTCGCAGGAGGAAGAAGCCATGAAGAAAAGAATGTCGAACCGGAAATTTCTTGGAATCGTCGTTCCGGTCTCTACATTATTAGTTGCCGTCGCCGTCGCCTCAGGCGTCCTCTCTAACGTCTTCAGCGATGTCCTGGACACCTATGTCGCCACAGGCAAGCAGGAGGTCCATAAGCTGCCGGGCTCCGAGAATTGGGACACGTCCTACTATTCCTTAGGAGAACTTTCGAAGGAGAACGTGGCCGCCCAGGCGAAGGACACGACGAAGAGAATTGCGGAAGAAGGCATCACCCTGCTTAAGAACAAGGACCAGGCTTTACCGCTCTCCGGGAAGAAGGTCTCCCTCTTCGGACGAAGAAGCGTCGACACCATCTTCGGCGGGACCGGATCGGGATCGGGCGATGCAAGCCAGTGCACGACCCTCATCGATGCCCTGAAGCAGGCTGGGTTCGAGGTGAACCCGACCTTAGCCAAGATGTACCAGGACAACCTGAAGAACGTCCCGGTCGCCGACAATTCCATGGACAATCCGGCGAAGCAGACGTTCTACATCGGTGAGTTTCCTCAGGACTACTACACGTCGGAGGTGCAGTCTTCTTTTGCGGGTTATTCCGATGCCGCCATCGTCGTCCTCGGAAGACAGGGCGGGGAGGGAATGGATTTCGCAACGGACCTGAAGCACACCGAGTCCTCGGTGATGGATTACAGCCTCAAGGAAAGCAGCCAGTATCAGGACGGCCAGCACTCCCTGGAGCTGACCAAGGAAGAGAAGGACATGATCGCCCTGGCCGAGAAGAACTTCCGCAAGGTCGTCGTGGTCATCAATTCCGCCAACGTCCTGGAGATCGACGCCCTGAAGAACGATGAGAAGATTTCCTCCATCCTCTGGATGTCCTATCCGGGGAGCACCGGGACCGTCGCCTTAGCCGAGATCCTGAACGGCACCGTCACCCCTTCCGGACATACGGTCGACACCTGGCCGGCGGACCTGACGGCGGACCCGAGCTTCGTCAACGCAAAGGCGAGGAAGTTGAGCAACGTCAATAGCCAGAACGCGCTCGGGGATTCCTACCGGATGGAGTACGAAGAGGGCATCTACGTCGGCTACCGCTACTACGAGACGCGGTACGCCGTCGACAACCAGTTTAAGGTCGAGGGAGAGACGGTCGGTTACGACAAGGCCGTCTCCTACCCCTTCGGCTACGGCATGAGCTATGCCTCCTTCGACCAGAAGTTCGTCTCCCACGTGGTGAAGGACGGGAAGATCACGATGGAGGTCTCCGTGAAGAACACCTCCGAGAAATATTCCGGAAAGGACGTCATCCAGGTCTACTACCATGCGCCGTATTCGGAAGGCGGGGTGGAGAAGAGTGACGTCGTCCTCGGCGCCTTCCTGAAGACGGACCTCCTGAAGCCGTCGGAAGAGAAGCGCTACACCCTGAGCTTCGACGTGGAGGATATGGCCTCCTATGACACGAAGGTCCATAAGTCCTACGTCCTGGATGCGGGAAACTACGTCCTCTCCCTGCGGAAGAACGCCCATGAGACCTTTGAAGGGCAGGTCTTTACCTACGAGGTTCCGACCGCTGTCGTCTACGGCGCTGACAACCCGCGAAACAAGGAGATCGCCGCCCAGACCGGGGATGCCGTCAATCTCTCGGAAGAGGCAAAGAAAAAGAAGAAGGTCCAGGCAGCGACGAACCGCTTCGACTGGATGACGGACTACTTCGTCGACTACACGGAAAAGAAGGGCGGGAAAGCCGTCAACTTCACCCGAAGCAACTTCAAGGACTCCTTCCCGAGCGAACCGACGGAAAAGGACCTTCTCGCCTCGGACGTGGAGATTCAGGCGCTCGGAGCGTACCATCCGAACTACTACGACGCCTCCGACGTGATGCCGAAGACCGGCGACGAGACAAGCCATGCGACAATCGGCGCCTTACGTGGCTTGACCTATGACGATCCCAAGTGGGATGAAGTCCTCAACCGGATGACCGTTACGGAGATGGAGAACCTCATCGAATCCGGAAACCAAGGTACGAGCAACGTGAAGTCCATTTCCCTTCCGGCCACGAAGGCGTCGGACGGCCCGGCTGGCCTGAAGCAGTTCGGCGGCGTCGGCCTGGGGGCGAAGGGCAACTTCAACTGCTCCTCGACCTTGACGGCGGCGACCTTCAACGTGAAGCTTGCGGAAGAGTACGGCGTCTCCGTCGGACAGGAATGCCTGCTTTCCTCCCCAGCCATCACCGGATGGTATGCCCCGGGCTGCAACACCCACCGCTCGGCGTTCGGCGGACGGAACTTCGAGTACTATTCCGAGGATCCTCTCCTCTCCGGAAAGATGTGCGCCGGGACGGTCCAGGGCTCGGCGAGCAAGGGCGTCGAATGCTACATGAAGCACTTCGCCCTCAACGACATGGAGTCGCACCGGACGAGCAACGGCCAGATGGTCTACTGCAACGAACAGGCGCTAAGGGAAATCTACCTAAAGCCCTTCGAAATCGCCATCACGGAACCGGTCGGCGAAGTGAAGTACTTGGAGTACACCAAGGATGCCCATGGCACGACCAACGGGGCGAAGACGGCGACGAAGACGATCCGGGTCTCCAACTCGGTGATGACTTCCTTCAGTCGCTTCGGCGCAAGCTGGTCGGGAAACACGCCTGCCCTACTGAAGGACGTCCTGAGGGGAGAATGGGGATTCCTCGGCTGCGTCGTCACCGACTACAACGGTTCGGCCTTCATGACCGCCGACGGCGGCATCGCCTCGGGTAACGACCTAATGCTTGCCAACAAGGCGACCCTGCTATCCAAGATCATCGACAAGAAGAACCCGTCGACGGTGAAGAACATGCGGACGGCCTGCAAGAACATCATCTACGACCACGTCTACTCCAATGCCTTCAACGGCATCAGCGAAGGCGACGTCGTCACCTACCGCACGAGTCCTTGGAAGTATGGTGTCCTGGCGATCGAGATCGTCAACGGCCTTGCGGCCGCTGGCCTGATTACCTGGGCCGTGATCCGCTGTCGGAAGTCGAAGAAGGCCGAGGAGGTTGCCGGGAAGTAGGAAGAGTCCGATCAAAGATGGGTGGTGCATCTCTCGGAATACAGATGGAGAAAGGAAAAAACTCAAAATGAAAAAGAATCTTGTGATGATGCTGGCTGGTCTCAGCCTGGCGATGGGTCTGACTTCGTGCGGAGGCGGGAAGGCGCCGGAAGCCAAGAAGGTCGACACCTTCATCAAGGACACCTGCTACATCGAGGAGGCCTACCGCGGCGACTGCTGGAACGCCGTCACCGATATCCTGGAGATCGACGGAACGAACTATACCCGTATCGAGGATACCCACATCGTTCAGCAGTCGGGCGTCGTCGTCACCTACTGGACCTACACCATGAAGGGAACCTATACGGTCACCTCCACCGATGCCGAGAACAACTCCCAGGTCATCGCGCTGAGCAAGGCGACGGAAGTCACCAAGGTCATGAACGGGGCCGTCACGACCATGTCGGACGATGACACCCTGCTCGACTATGAAGCCGCCCAGGCCTGCAACATCACCCTGGACACGTCCGCCTACCGTTTCGTCGTCAACGCCTAAGCCGCCATCGAAAACCGGGAATCCTGAGATGCCACCACCATCTCAGGATTCTTTGGTTTCTTGGAAACATTATAATAGGAGCAGAAGTGTGAAAAATAATATCCATAAGTGCCACTACAGGCGCAGCCAAAAAGGAGCCATTACCTATGGCTGAGTTCCGGATCCTGACTTCAGCGTTCAGCAAATTGCGCTTTGAACAGGTG
>Ga0256406_1002112_pt1 | contig 29398 bp, 24 predicted proteins | sample RumenRJG_03DNA_FD_185986 | JGI IMG/M metagenome (GOLD analysis project Ga0256406, IMG submission 185986) | Bovine rumen microbial communities from Lethbridge, Alberta, Canada - RJG_03 | ecosystem: Host-associated > Mammals > Digestive system > Stomach > Rumen | place: Canada: Alberta | collected... | reverse complement strand
AAAGATTAAGGGACTGCGTGCTCAGGTGCATGGGGTCAGTGACCTTCCCTTCTTCATGTTCCGCTGTTTCACGATATTTGGTTAGGCGAGTGCAGGGGGCATCCACGGAAAAATCCCCCTGCGCCAGTATAGAGCGTACAATCTTTGAGATTGCGCCACCGTCAGCCTGACCGGTCATCTGCTTTGAGGCGATGCCCATTACCTTGCCCATGTCCTTCATAGATGTGGCACCGGTCTGTGCGATGATTTCCTTTACCTTTGCGGTAATTTCTTCCTCGGTGAGAGGCTTCGGGAGATACTCCTCTATGACCTTTACCTGAGCAAGCTCGGCGTCGGCGAGGTCTTGGCGGTTAGCCTTTGTATAGGTGTCGGCACTCTCCTTGCCCTGCTTTGCAAGCTTCTGTAAAATCTTCAATGCTGCGGCATCGCTGAGTTCACCATCCGAACCCGGTGCCGTCTTTGCCTCAAGGAAAACCTTCTTGATGTTGCGGAGGGTCTCCAAGCGGACTTTGTCGCGAGCCTTCATGGCTGCGGGTATGTCCTTATTAATTGTATCGTATAATGCCATAATTCTATTAGTCTTCGCTAAAGTCTATTACACTCTTTACCGGTTCGTCGTTCTTAGGTTTCTCATCGACCTGAGCCATGTTTGAACCGGTGTTCTTTATCTCGGCAAGCATCTGCTTTGTGCGCTTGTAGGTAGGCGTGTTCTCGACGGCGAGGATTACATCGTCGTTGTCGAGATCGTCGCTGGAGAAGATGTAAGTGTGCGGACGGCGCTTGTACTGAGTGTTGTTGCTGTCCTTGTAGTAACGCTCGCGGCGGTCGCGCTTGTCGGCTGCCTCTTCCTCTTCCTTGCGTATGCGCTCGATGTCTTCCTGCTTCTGGTGCTTGATGTGCTGTCCCATTCCGTCGACATTCTCGATACCGAAACCGGTAGCAAGGATGGTGACTTTGACTTTCTTGCCGAGGTCCGGGTCGAGGGCAACACCCCATTTCAACTCGAATCCGTCGCCGAACCGGCTCATGAAGTCGTTGACATCGTTCATCTCGTCCATTGTCAGTGATGAGCTGTCGGCATTCTTCTCGTTGCAGAAGTTTATTGAGAGCAGAATCTTCTTGGCGTTGTATATGTCGTTGTCGTTGAGCAACGGCGAGTTTAGTGCGTTGTCGATAGCCTGCTTTACACGGCCTTCGCCTTCGCCATAGCCAGTAGACATGATAGCTACTCCACCGTCCTTCAGAACGGTCTTAACGTCGTTGAAGTCGAGGTTTATCAGTCCGTGGACGGTAATAATCTCGGCAATGCTCTTTGCGGCTACACTCAAGGTGTCATCCGCCTTACCGAAAGCGTCGACAAGAGTCAGCTCCGGATAGATCTCACGAAGGCGCTCGTTGTTGATAACGAGCAGGGCGTCGACATGCTTTGCCATTTCCTCGACACCATCGAGAGCCTGGTCAATCTTCTTATTGCCCTCGAACTTGAACGGGATTGTAACGATACCTACAGTCAGGATGCCCATATCCTTGCTCACACGGGCAATGACAGGAGCTGCGCCGGTACCGGTACCACCACCCATTCCGGCTGTTATGAATGCCATCTTTGTGCCGTCGGAGAGCATGTGCTTTATCTCGTCGAGAGTCTCCTCGGCAGCCTGACGGGCACGCTCCGGCTTATTGCCGGCTCCGAGTCCTTCTTTACCTAACTGCAAGTGAACAGGAACAGGACTGTCGTTGAGTGCCTGAGCGTCGGTATTGCAGAGTACGAAGCTAACGTCGTGGATACCCTCCTTGTACATGTGGTTGACGGCATTGCCACCGCCGCCACCGACTCCTATGACCTTGATGATGCTGTTGGCTTTCTCGTCGTCGCCACCGAAGTCAAGGACGTCGTTGTTGCTCTCGAAGTCAAGTGCATCTATATTATTTTTATTATTGTCTGCCATAATATTCAAATTTCAGAGTTTTGTCATTGTCTATTACTCGTCCTCCGGCTCCATCATTGTACCGAAGAAGTTTTTGAGCTTACGTCCGAACTTGTGGAGAGGGCTATTACGCTTGCGCTCTTCCTCTTCCTCACGCTTGCGGCGCTCCTCTTCCTCACGTTTGCGGCGCTCCTCTTCCTCACGCTTGCGACGGGCTTCCTCCTCTTTCTTAGCCTTCTCTGCAGCGGTGAGGACTACGCCCTGACCGATCTCGTCGGGGTTGCGTGGCGTGCGATGGACATCGGCTGTGGTTACGCCCGGCTTCTTTCCGGCTCCGAAGAGGTCACCGTTGGAGTTGAGCTCACCGCCTGCACAGTTCATGTCGCCCTTGACAAGCAGTCCAAGAACAGTGTTCATACGTCCGTCGTGGGCGTTGACGAGCTTGTTGCTCGACGTGATAGTCGGAGTTACAAACTTGGCAATGCGTATCTTGTCGATATGAGTGTGGGTCTGGAATGCTTTCTTGATATTCTTCATGTTCGACCCGCCACCGGTAAGGATGATACCGCCAAGGAGTTTGTCGGCATATTCAGACGGAACCTGATACCAGACGTTCTCTATTATCTCGTTGAGGCGTGCCTCGACAATATCTACAAACTTGCGGCTCTCGACGTGGCGTTCCTCGTCGATAGGGTAGTTGAGCGAGTTGTCGATGTCGGAGTTGTCGGTGTAGGCACTGCCATACTGCAGTTTCATCTTCTCGGCATCAGCCTCTTCGATTTGCAGAGAGGCGATGTCCTTTGTTATATTGCTGCCGCCGAGTGGTATAACAGCCAGATGGCGGAGAATGTTCTTGTGGTAGACGGAAACCGTTGTCGTGTCGGCTCCGAGGTCGACGAGTACGCATCCGCCACGCTTCTCGGCTTCGCTGAGCACGCTGTCGGCAAGTGCCAGTGGGGCGAGATACAACTCAGCAATGGCAATGCCTGCCTTGTCGAAGCAGGTGTTGAGGTCGTCGTAGAATTGCTTGCGCCACAGAATGTTCAGGAAGTTGCCCTCAAGACGGGTAGCCTTTATGCCTACAGGGTCGATCTGGAACTGCTTGTCGACCTTGTATTCCTGTGTGGCTGCGTCGAGGATCTCCTGGTCAGGGTAGCTCATGCTGCGGTTGGCGTCCATCAGTTCGTTGATCATCTCGCTGGTAATCATCGTCTCCTCAGGGAATTCCTTTACGATGACGTTGCGGACGCTGCGGATGGACTGTCCGCCTACTCCGACATAAACCTGTGTTATCTCACGCTTAAGCTGTGCCTTAAGCTTGTTTATGATGTTGGTTATGCACTGTCCTGTCTTGGCAATGTTGTAGACGACTCCCTTGCGGATGCACTGTGAGGAGTCTTCGGTGACCACGGCAAGGACATTGATACTGCCGTCGGGGTTCTTCCTCCCGGCAATACCACGGATATTGGATGAGCCTAATTCGATGGCTACAATGAATTCGTTTGCCATATATGTTGATGAGTTTTTTTATTATATATCGTGATGTGAGAGCGTGTCTTTGCTACGCTTTTCGTTCTTCTCAGTATCGGGCTTAGCCTCTGTCTTGGGCTGTTCCGGTTGTGTCTGTTCTGCCTGTTGAGTTGTCTCGTGACTGTTCTTGCGGCAGACTATCTGGTTGTCGAGCTCGACATCGATGTAGTCGTATTTGTTCCAACCGACTTTGTTGAGACCGTATTTGTAGAAGTTCAACGTGCGGTCGAGTTTGCTGTTGACGTAGGCTGTGACGCTGTTGTCTATCTGTCCCTTGTACTTTCCCCACGGCAATTGCCCTATATAGATAATGTGGTTGCCGACGCGGGGAACGAGTTCGACGCCCAAATCCTTTGTGATGTTTATCTGCTCTATCTGGTTCTTCCAGAATTCGCTTGCCATTATAGCCCGTGCCAGAGGCGTGATGTAGTAGCGGGCGTATGACTTTGTTACGACTCCGGTGACGACTATTAGGTCGCTTGTGTACTTTGAGTTTGGCATTGTGCCGCCCTGGTCGTCGAGATAGTAGTCATCGCCATTTAGACTCTTGACCCTGATGAGCGGTGTCCGTTGTGTGATGAGTATGCAAACATGACCGTCTTCGGTCTTGTAGCATTCTGCCGTCTTGACGAATGGTATGCCGCCTCCGCCTCCACGTGGTGCCATTGCCTCTTCGAGGCTGCGCGGATTGATGGTGCTCATCTTCTTGCCGAGGGGGTAGAGGTTCTTGTTTTGCAGGAGCTGCTTTATCTCGGCGGCGCTGAGGAATCCGGCATCTGACGAGTCTGCGACGGTGATCTCGACTTTAGAACATACACGGTCAACCGTCTTAGGCTTGTTGAACGATGTCACTGCAAGCAGAAGATAGACGCCAAGCAGGACGTCGAGTGTGCCGATTATTATTTTCTTTGCGCGTGGATGCATTATTTGTTGTTAATCCCCACCAAGTCTCCCTCAAGGGGAGGATGTTTAATCACATTTGTGTTTCAGTGTGGTTATTTCTTGTGGAGTAGGTCCGTTCCTTTTATATTACTTATCCCTTATCCTTTATCAGGTAACCAAACACCTCCCTTTGGGGGAGGCTTGGTGGAAATATATTATGCCTATTCTTTACCCTTAATTATCTCAGCAATCTGCGGCACGAGGTCGTCGAGGTTGCCGGCACCAAGGATTTCGAGAACATCGAAGTCACGGCTCTTAACATAGTCGAGGACATCGTCCTTCTTGATAAGGGTCTTCTCGACGCCCGGCTTGATGTTGTCGTAGATGAGCTTGCTCGTTACTCCTGGTATCGGCTGCTCACGGGCTGGGTAAATATCGGTGAGGATAACCTCGTCGAAGTTGCTCAACGATGCTGCGAAGTCCTTGTAGAAGTCGCGGGTGCGGGTGTAGAGGTGCGGCTGGAACATAACCGTAATCTTGCGGTTAGGGTAGATCTCACGCAGACTCTTCGCACTCATGAGTATCTCCTTCGGGTGATGGCCATAGTCGGAGAGAAGCACGTGACGGTCGTTGCGAATCTTGAAGTCGAAGCGGCGGTCAACGCCTTCGTATGTCTTCATTCCGTTGCGAATCTCATCTGCAGTGCAACCATTGAGCTGGGCAAGTGCCATAGCGGCTACACCGTTCTCTATATTGATTGGAATAGGCTGTCCGAGCTGAATGTCCTTGATGTTCTCCACTGGTGAAACGAAGTCGAAGATAATCTCACCGTTGGCAATGCGGATATTCTCGGCATGGAAGTCGCCCTCGTCACGGCTGTAGGTGTATGTCCTGACGCCCGGCTGAACGTTTGGCTTCATCTCCAGATTAGTGTGGATGATGAGTGCGCCGCCCGGCTGAATAAGCTCTGAGTAATGGCGGAAACTTTCAAGATAAGCCTCTTTCGTACCGTAAATATCGAGGTGGTCAGGGTCGGTAGCTGTGATAACGCTCATCCACGGACGGAGCCAATGGAACGAACGGTCGAACTCATCTGCCTCGATAACAACGTAGTCGCTCTTGTCGGAGAGGATATAGTTGGTTCCGTAGTTCTTTGAGATACCGCCGAGGAATGCGTTACAGTCGACGTGGCTCTGATGCATGATATGTGCGCAAATGGTAGACGTGGTGGTCTTACCGTGAGTTCCGGCAACACACAAGCCTTTGTGAGCACGTGTGAGAATGCCGAGAACCTGTGCACGCTTCTGTACTTCGAATCCGTTGTTGCGGAAGTAGTTCAGCTCCTTGTGGTCCTTTGGAATGGCAGGAGTGAACACAACGAGTGTTGACTTCGGGTCGCGGCAGGCGTTAGGAATCTGCTCAACGTCGTCCTTGTAGTGGAGAATCATGCCTTCTTCCTCCAGCTTGCGTGTCAGCACTGTTGTTGTCTTGTCGTATCCGGCAACTATCAATCCACGATGATTGAAGTAACGGGCGATAGCGCTCATGCCGATACCGCCGATTCCAATGAAATATACTGATTTAATATCTTGAAGTTCCATTTTTGTTATTTATTTCTTAATCAACTTTAATACCTCGTCGGCAATGACGTCGGCAGAATTCTTAAGTCCCATCTTCTTGACGTTCTCGCTGAGAGCCTTGAGCTCATCGTCGTTGTTAACTGTTTCGATAGCGAGCTTCAAAAGCTTGTCCGGAGCCTCGGCATCTTCCACATAGAGGGCAGCATGACGGTTGACGAGAGCCATAGCGTTCTTGCGCTGGTGGTCCTCGGCAACGTTTGGACTCGGAACAAGGATGACCGGCTTGCCGATAAGCTGGAACTCACTGATGGAGCTTGCTCCGGCACGGCTGATAACCAAATCGGCGGCTTTATAGGCTGCACCCATATCGCTGACGAAGTCGAGAATCTTCAAGTTAGGAAGTTCCTTGCCCTTCATGAAATCCATTATTTTGGCGTTATAATACTTGCCTGTTTGCCAAATGAACTGGATTCCGCTTTCCTTCACGAGGTCGAGATGCTGTTGAACACTCTCGTTCATTGTGCGGGCACCAAGGCTTCCGCCAACGATGAGGATTGTCTTCTTGTCAGGCTCCAGTCCGAACTGCTTGCGAGCCTCTTCCTTTGACAGCGGAGAGTTGAGCACGTTCTGGCGAACCGGGTTGCCTGTCTTGATTATTTTGTCGGCAGGGAAGAACCTATCCATGCCATCGTAGGCAACGCAAATCTTCTGAACACGATTCCTGAGAATCTTATTGGTGACTCCGGCGTAGGAGTTCTGCTCCTGAATAAGGCACGGAATGCCCATCTTCGAGCACTCGTAAAGGGTTGCGCCACTGGCATAGCCGCCAACTCCGACAGCCACTTGTGGCTTGAACTCCTTGATAATCTTGCGTGCAAGGCGAAGGCTCTTCACCAAATCCAACAGTACGCTGATGTTCTTCAGCAAGTGAGCACGGTTGAAGCCCTTGATCGGGAGACCTTTGATCTCGTAGCCTGCGGCAGGCACGCGCTGCATCTCCATTCGCCCTTCGGCACCTACAAAAAGAATCTTTGCCTCAGGGTGCTTAGCCTTGATGGCATTGGCTATTGATACGGCGGGGAAAATGTGTCCTCCCGTACCTCCGCCACTTACTATGATTCTCAGTTCCTTGTCCATTTCTTTGTTGTTTTCTTATTTAACGGCAAAGATAATAATATTTTCTGTCTTGTGATAATTTTACAGACAATTTATTTATAATCAATGCTTCAGGCTACTTGTGGCTGTGGCTCGGCAACGACTTTCTGACTGTTTGTCTTTTTCTTTGCCGACCGGCTCACGCTAAGCATGGCACCGATGTAAATACAGTTGATAATACTCGATGTTCCTCCCTTACTGATGAGAGGCAGCGGTTGTCCGGTGACAGGAGCCAGACCTACGGCTACTGCCATGTTGAACAATGCCTGAGTAACAAGCAGCAATCCCAGTCCCATTATCAGGAATGCGGGGAAAGCGTTCTCACATCGCCGTGCTATTCGTCCGGCTCGGAAGAGAAGTACGATGTAGAGGAATGCCACTACTGCAGCGCCTTCAATGCCCATCTCCTCTATGATGATGGCATAGATGAAGTCGGAGAAAGCCTGCGACAGGAAGTCGCGCTCTTCAGAGTTGCCCGGTCCCTTGCCGATGATGTTCGACGAGGCTATGGCAATGTTGGCATGAGCTACCTGGGCGTCCTTATCGAGGTCGTACTGCTCAGGCGGAATCTTCTCTGTCGAGACGAATTTCTCGATTCGGGCCTTCCATGTGTCGGCACGGTGGAATACCTTTTCAATGACTCCCGGTTCTTCCTTCTTCTCCTGAGCGGTCTGTTCCGTGAGGTTGGTCTTGCTGTTGGCAGTGTTAGCTTTGTCGGCATCTCCGAACAAAAGAATCATTGCCAGACCAAGGACGGCTATTGCTCCGATGATTCCTAACAGTCGGAGAAGTTGCCGTTTAGGCACAAGTCCGATGAACATCATCATTATAACCACGGCAAATATCAGTACAGCCGTCGACAAGTTCTCGACAGCTATCGGTCCGACGAGTGCCAGACTGATAAGCATTATGTACTGAAAGGCTTTCTTGTCGGCTCCGTTCGGTGTCTGCATGGCACTAAGAATCTGCGCCACAGACAGTATAACCGTGCCTTTGGCTATCTCCGAAGGCTGAAACTGTATGCCCAGGAACGACAACCACCGGCTGGCTCCGTTGGTCGATTGTCCCGCAAAGAGTACGAGTATCAGCGTCAGGAATGATATGAATATCAGTATTGGCGTTGCCAGTTTGAAATACTTGCACTGAATATTCAGGACACAAAGCATTGCCAGTGTACCGACGAGAAGTATGGAAACGTGGTATATGATAGGACTCCAGAAGTTTCCTCCTTTGTACGACAGCGAACTGGAAGCCGAATAAACCTCCACGATGCTTATCATGCAAAGGAAGAAGAAGACCATCCAAATGACCTTGTCTCCCTTGAATAGGTTTGCAAGTTTCTTGTTGTTCATTTTCTATTTTATGCCTGTTTGCGCTCCATCTGACGGCTGGATGCATTCCGTTTGACGTCAAATTACGTCGTAATTAACGACAAAATGCATTCCGTTTGACGGCTGGATGCATTCCGTTTGACGTCAAATTACGTCGTAATTAACGACAAAAGGCTTTTCGTTTGACGGCAAAATGCATTCCGTTTGACGGCAAAATGCATTCCGTTTGGCGGCTGTTTACAAGCTGTTTGACGATAGATTACAAAGCACGAACGCATTCTTTGAACTGAGTTCCACGATCCTCCATATTTTTGAAGAGGTCGAAACTAGCGCAGCACGGACTCAAGAGAACGGTGTCGCCTGGCTCAGCAAGTTCGTAGCAAGCTTTCACGCAGTCCTTCATATTGTGTGTATCGCGAACCGGCAGACCGAACTGGTCGAAGTTGTCGTGCAGCTTCTTGTTATCAGCACCAAGGTAAACGATAGCCTTACACTTCTGCTTTACGAGGTCGAAGATGTGGTGATAGTCGTTGCCTTTGTCCTTTCCGCCGAGGATAAGGATAGTAGGAGTCTTCATGCTCTCGAGTGCATACCAGCAAGCATCGACGTTGGTAGCCTTTGAGTCGTTGATATATTGTACGCCACGAACCTTGCAAACCTTCTCAAGACGGTGCTCAACGCCGGGGAAGTCGCTGAGGCTCTTGCGGATACTTTCCTTCTTTATGCCTGCGATATTCGATGCGATACCGGCTGCGAGACTGTTGTAGAGGTTGTGTTTACCGGTCAGGCTGAGCTCTTCCTGCTCCATGTTGAACGGTGTTGGCTTCTCAATCTTGTACTGTCCTTCCTCGATGTAGGCAATGCTTCCAGCCTCCTTGAGTTCAGAGAACGGATAAATTGTGGCATGAATGTCGAACTTCTCAAGTTCCTTCTTTATCACAGGATCGTCGTTCCAGTAGATGAAAGCATCGTCAGGAGTCTGATTCTGAGTGATGCGCATCTTCGCGTCGGCATAGTTCTCGAACTTGAAGTCGTAACGGTCGAGGTGGTCCGGCGTGATGTTCAGCAGGATGGCGATGTTAGCACGGAAGTCATACATGTTGTCAAGTTGGAACGAGCTCAACTCAATGATGTAATATTCGTGCGGATCCTCAGCCACCTGAAGGGCGAGACTGCGACCGATATTACCAGCCAGTCCGGCATCATAGCCTGCACTCTTGAAGATGTGATAGATGAGGCTGGTGGTAGTTGTCTTACCATTAGAGCCTGTGATGCAAATCATCTTCGAGTTGGTGTAGCGACCGGCAAACTCAATCTCACTGATGATATGGGTGCCTTGCTTCATCAGCTTCTGAATCATCGGAGCCTCCTTTGGTATGCCCGGGCTCTTGATAACCTCATCGGCATTGAGGATTTTCTCCTCTGTGTGATGACCTTCCTCCCACTCAATGTGGTGGCTGTCGAGCAGTTTCTTATATTTGTCCTTTATCTTTGATGTATCAGAAACGAATACGTCGAATCCTTCTTTCTTTGCCAGTACAGCAGCTCCTGCGCCGCTTTCACCAGCTCCTAAAACTACTATTCTTTTCATAAGACGTTAGTTCAAAATTCAAAATGCTAAATTCAAAATTATGATTACCGCATCTTCAATGTTATAATCGTCAGTGCCGCGAGGATGATTGTTATAATCCAGAATCGGACAGTGATCTTACTCTCATGGATTGCAGAGTGCGGAACTTTGATAAGATACTTGCAGTCAGTGTCGAGCTGGCTGTCAAGAACCCGGAAGTTGTCGTGGATTGGAGTGCGCTTGAAGATACGCTGCTTTACTCCGTGACGCTTTCCCAGCTTATAGTACCACACTTGGAAGATTACACTCAGACTCTCGACGAAGAATATTCCGCAGAGAATCGGGAGCAGAAGTTCCTTATGGATGATGATTGCACCTACTGCGATGATACCTCCGATGGTAAGACTACCGGTGTCGCCCATGAAGACTTGTGCCGGATAAGCGTTGTACCAGAGGAATCCGATGAGTGCTCCGACGAAAGCGCAGAAGAACACCACCAGTTCCTCGGAGCCCGGAATATACATTATATTAAGGTAAGCGGCAAACTGGATATGACTGCTCACATAAGCCAGAATGCCCAATGCCACACCTATTATAGCCGAGTTGCCAGCGCACATACCGTCCATTCCATCGTTAAGATTGGCTCCATTGGATACTGCCGTAACGACAAATATAGTCATGATGACAAACAGAATCCATCCGGCTGCAACCTTATACTTGCCGCAGAAGCCCATAATCTTGGAGTAATCGAGGTTATGGTTCTTCACAAACGGAATGGTTGTCTTCAGAGTTTTCTCAGCCTTCTTCTCGTGCTTAATGACTACTTCCTGACCGTTCTGCTGCTGAACTTCAAGGTTCAGATTAGCCTTCACATCAGGCGAAGCCCAAAGGACAAGGCCAACGATGAATCCTATCGTGACCTGCCCGACAATTTTGTACTTTCCTTTCAGTCCTTCCTTGTTGTGGCGGAAGTCCTTGATATAGTCGTCGAGTCCACCGAGGAAACCAAGCCAGACGGTGGTGATAATCATCAGGATAAGATAGATATTGCGCAGTCGGCCAAGAAGAATGACCGGAATGAGCAATGCCGTGATGATGATGATTCCTCCCATCGACGGAACTCCAACTTTGTTTACTCCGAACGGGTCAATCTTTGCGTCGCGCTGAGTCTCTGTAATCTGCTTGCGTTTGAGGAGTTTGATGAAGTATTCGCCAAACCAAGCTGAGATAATCAGGGCCAGCACCATGGCGAGGATGGCACGGAAAGATATGTAGCTCCACATGTGCGAGCCACTGATACCAAACTGGTCGAGCCATCGGAAGATATAGTATAGCATTTTTATTTTTATTTTTGGTCAAAGATTTCGTGCAGCACCTCGTGGTCATCGAAGTGGTGTTTCACGCCATTAATCTCCTGATAATTCTCGTGACCCTTACCGGCGACGAGGACTACATCGCCCTTCTGGGCCATCATGCAGGCTGTGCGTATAGCCTCCTTGCGGTCGACGATAGTGAGAACTTTCTTCTTTTGAGTGGCGTTGAGGCCGGCCATCATGTCGTCAATGATAGCCTGAGGCTCCTCATCACGAGGGTTATCGCTGGTGAGGATAACCTTATCACTCTGCTTTACAGCCTCCTGAGCCATCAGCGGGCGCTTACCCTTGTCACGATGACCACCGGCTCCGCAGACAGTGATGACGTGTCCGCCCTTAGAGTCGAGCACATCGTGGATTGCTTTCAGTACATTCTCCAGAGCATCAGGAGTGTGGGCATAGTCGACAATGGCTGTATATCCGTCAGGCGACTGGATAGGCTCAAGTCTTCCACTGACACTCTTCAGTGTGCTCATAACGACGAGAATATCCTCTGGCTTCTTGCCAAGCATTACTGCAGCACCATAGACGGCAAGCAGGTTACTGACATTGAAGCGACCAATGAACTGCACGAATACCTCACGACCGTCAATCTGAAGCAGCATTCCATCGAAGTGCTCCTCAAGAATCTTCGCCGTGAAGTCGGCAGCACGCTGTGTGCTGTATGTCTTGATGGTAGCCTTGGTGTTCTGAACCATAATCATTCCGTTCTTATCGTCGGCATTGGTGATGGCGAAAGCATCCTTAGGCAGGTCGTCGAAGAACATTTTCTTGGCGTTGCGGTAGTTCTCGAAAGTCTTGTGATAGTCGAGATGGTCGCGTGTAAGGTTGGTGAAGATACCGCCAACATAGCGCAGTCCGCCTATGCGGTGCTGATGGATAGCGTGGCTTGAGCACTCCATGAAGGCATACTCGCAACCTGCGTCAACCATCTTTGACAGCAGCTCGTTCAACTCGATTGGGTCTGGAGTTGTGTGATCGGCAGGTATAGGCTGTCCATCGATATAGTTGCAGACTGTAGACATCAGTCCAACCTTATAGCCGAACTTGCGGAACATATTATATAATAATGTGGCGATAGTTGTCTTTCCGTTAGTTCCTGTCACGCCAACGAGCTTAAGCTTGCGTGACGGATCGCCATAGAACAGTGTAGCCACCGGTCCTACAGCCTTCTCCGTTGATTCCACCTGTACGTAGGTGACTCCTTCTTTCCTATCCTCGGGAACATCCTCACAGAGTATGGATGTTGCGCCCTGTTCCAGAGCCTTAGGTATGAACTTGTGTCCATCGACCTGTGTGCCCTTCATTGCTACGAACAAGTTGCCTGGAGCAACCTTTCGTGAGTCAATATTCACTCCAGTTACTTCGGTCTCTGCAGAACCGATGATTTGCAGGGGCTTGATGTTTTTGAGCAATTCTGATAGTTTCATAGTCTTCTTTATATTTTGTTATTGTTGTCTTTTTGTAGGCGTATTAGGCATAGTGGGCTTATTAGGCTTATTAGGCCTAATAGGCATAGTAGGCATTATAGGCCTAATAGGCATAGTAGGCATTATAGGCTTAATAGGCCTAGTAGGCACTAGCCCAACTTAAGATGGCAGACCATGTCAGGCCGGATGGTCTCGCCAGCTCCGATGCTCTGCTGCAACACCTTTCCGGTGCCGTCGAGCACCACTTTTATGCCACGGGTCTCCATGAGATAGACAGCGTCGCGGGCTCCCATACCATGAACATCAGGCACCTGGTTGGCCGGAGTCGTGTTGTCACGACGCAAGTTCAGTTTGCCGGTAGTCTCATCGACGAATCCCCAGATAGGGTCGCCCGATGGGAAAGCACCACCCCAGCCATTGTCGACACTGAATCCGAGAAGACTCAGAACATAGTCGGCAGCATGCAAGTTACCGTTGAGGACATCCGGCATCATATTGCCTGTCGTGTCACGGGCGTCGACAGCTTCTAGCTTAAGGTTCTGAGCCATAATGCCTTCGGCGATATTGTGGAATACTACACCACTCATTCCGCCACCCGATGCAGGCAGTCCGTGTTTCTGAATGCAGACGATACAGCTGTACCGCGGCTCATTGGCAGGGAAGTATCCAGCGAAACTCAGATAGTAGTCAGTACCACCGTTCTTGTATCCCAGCGCGCCTTTCGACATCTGTGCCGTACCGGTCTTACCGGCGACAAGGAACTTGTCCGACCCGGCTTTGCGTCCAAGTCCCTGACTGACGACATGCTCCAGAATGACCTGCATCTTCTTTATGACTTCCGGCTTGGCTATCTGCTTGTTGATGACAACCGTAGGGAAGTCCTTAAGAACCTGTCCGTTCTTGACAATCTCCTTGACAAATCTAGGCTGAACCATACAACCATTGTTGGCAATGGCATTGTAGAATGTCAGGATAGATATTGGCGGACACTGAGTTTCATATCCAATGCTCATCCACGGCAGAGTCGTCTGCGACCAGTTAGTATACTGCCCGTGCTTGTTTTTGTGAGGGAATCGGATCCTTGCAGGCGAATAGCCAGGTATAGGAACGTGCAAGTCGGCTGTCAGTCCGAAGTCGTACATGTCCTGAACGAACTTCTCCGGCTGGTTGTGATAGTACTTGTCGATGATTCGGCTCACACCGATATTCGAGCTGACCATCAGCGTCTTAGGCAAATACATACCGCCATAGCCGCCACGGCGCCAGTTGTGGTCCTTCATGTCGCGTCCGTACATATTCCACACGCCTCCGCCGGTCTCCACATATTCCGTGGTATCGCAATAGCCGTCGTTAAGTACAGCCATGATACTTGCGGTCTTGAACACCGACCCCGGCTCCATCAAGTCGCTGACGGCGTGGTTCCTAATCTCACGGTACTCGCCGTCGAAGCATTTCTCCATGTTGACGATAGCCTTAATGTCGCCCGTCTTGACATCCATGACAATGGCAACACCGACACGTCCGTCGATCTCACGAAGCTCATCGACAACTGCCCGCTCGGCAATATCCTGCATCTGCACGTCGATGGTCGTTACTATGTCAGCACCGTCGACAGGCTGAGTATCGGTTATGTTCAGATACTTGTTGAGCACCTTCCGTCGGTGGATTATTCCGTTGGTACCACGGAGAATGGAGTCATAGTTGAGCTCCAGTCCACACCGTGCCGTGTCCTTGGCGCCATACATGTCGCCGACGGTGCGCTGAGCCAGAGAGCCGAACGGACGCCGACGGGCGTTGAACTCCTCCCAGTGGAATCCGCTCTTGAACTTCGACAGATTGAACACAGGCAGAGCCTTCACCTCGGTGAATGTACTATAGTCGATGCGGTCGTCCCAAATAGGCCAGTGCTTGCTCACCTTCTTGTGTCCCTCTTCGAGGTCAGCCTTGAAAGCCGCAGCCGACTTCGTAGGGAATATATGGTTCAGTCCCTGCGCGATGGAGTCAATTTTGACGTTCCACAGCGAGTCGTTGCCGGCCGTCTTCAGCGTGTTAAAGTCCATGTATATCTTGAACTCCGGCAACGAGGACGCCATAAGCTGTCCGTCGCAACTGAGAATATTGCCACGAACAGGCTTCACCTCCACGCTGTCCTTCTTCTGCTTCGACGCTACCTGCATCCAGTAGTCACGGTCGATGGTCATAGTGCAGAACGCCTTTATCAGTACGGCAAAGGCGCAAACGGTCAAACAGACAGCCAAACAACTGAACCGCGGAAGTATCTTTTTATCGTTGAATTTACTACTCATTTATAAAACTTCATCATTCATCACCAAACATTCCTCACTCATCAATTCTCATTCCTCATTCCTCACTCAACATTCCTCATTTCTCGTTCACTTCTCCGGCACCTCTATTATATAAGGTGGACGGTCGGACTGATGTAGAGAACTGTCCGGGCTGTTTTGCAGTGACTCGATGACATGGCTCTCACGGCTCTTCTCAGTCAGATTGCTACTGCTCGACAGGGCACGGTACTTGGCATCTTCCAGTTGTGTGTTCAGCTTGTCGATTTCCAGCAAGTCCCTTTGAACCTTGTATCTGTTGGTGATGTACAGAACAACGAACCCGACGATAAGCACAAAGAGCCAGATGTTGTTTCGGATGGTCTGGGCTGTCAGAATATCGCCGCCGAGAATCTTGCCAAGTGTAAAACTGGTGGAGTGGGGGCGCTCGTCCTCACGTGCCTGCTCGGCAATGGCCTCTTTCAGATGGCGGTCGGATTCGGCTTCAGCCTTTGCAGCTTCCTCTGCTTCGGCAATCTTCTCTGCCTCGGCAGCCTTCTGTGCTTCTTCCTCTTCGGCATTACCGGCATCAATATCCTTGTCAGAATTCTTTTCTGTTTCGGCTTCCTCGGGATTGATAGCCTTCGGTGTTGTATCTTTCAGTTCTTCTTCGGGTATCGGTCGGACAACAACGGAGTCGTCCAAAGCATTTGTTGCCTCGGAGCTTTCTGTAAGTTTGTTATTATTGTCGTTGTCCATAGTTTTATATCTTCACTGCAATTCTTAGTTTTGCGCTGCGGCTTCGCGGATTGCGTTCCTGCTCGTCAGCGTCCGGAGTAATGACTTTGTTGTTGACGGCACGGAAAGGCGTGTCGACGCGACCGTAGAGGTCTTGGCTTATCTTGCCCTCGGTATTGCCGCTGCGGATGACGTTCTTGACTATTCTGTCTTCGAGCGAGTGGTAAGTAATGACACTCAGCCGTCCGTCGGCGGCAAGCAGCTCTGTCGCTGCAAGGAGCATCTCACGAAGAGCCGTCATCTCCTGGTTGACTTCTATTCTCAGCGACTGGAACAGCCGAGCCATGTCTTTCTTCTCGCGTTCCCGTTTCACTAGCGGGCTCACGGCACTTATCAGGTCACTCGACGTGGCGAGAGCTTTCTTCTGCCGTGCCTTGACGATGGCAGATGCTAACCGCCGCGAGTTGCGAAGCTCACCATAGAGGTAGAACACGTTGGCGAGCCGTTCCTCGTCATAGCTGTTCAGCACGTCGGCAGCTGTCTTGCCCGCACTGCTGTTCATTCGCATGTCGAGCGGGGCATCGTCGAACCGGAATGAGAATCCTCTGCCTCCGACGTCGAACTGATGGCTCGACACTCCCAGGTCGGCAAGCAGTCCGTCGATATGGTCGACGCCGTAATAACGCATCCAGTTCTTCAGATAGCGGAAGTTGCTCAGCACGAAAGTGAAGTTGTCGGGCTCGCCATTGCTGTCGCCCAGTGCGCTTCCTCCGAAGACACGCTTGGCCGCGTCGGCATCCTGGTCGAAACTGTACAGATGACCGGTGCCGTTAAGCCGTGACAGAATCTCACGTGAATGGCCACCGCCGCCAAAGGTGACATCAACGTAGATGCCACCTTCATGAATATTCAGTCCGTCGACGCTTTCCTTTAGCAGGACGGGAACATGATACGGTAATTTCTCAGCGTCAGTCATTTTGATTCTTCACTCTTCGTTTTTCACTCTTCATTTTTCTCCATCACCTCTTCGAGTGCTTTGGAGAATTCCTCGGGTGACATTTCAGCTTCATCATTTCCGGCGCTCCATATCTCGACGCAGTCATCCATACCGATGAAACGCACTTGCTGGTCGTTGATTCCCGCCCATTCGAGATACTGGCGTGGAATGAGGAAACGACCGTTGCCATCGAGGGTGATGCTAACCAAATTGCTTACAAACTGGCGGAAAATCATCTGGTCGCGCTTGTTCCATCGGCTCAGCCGGGAGTGCAGGTTGTCGACCATTGCGTCCCATGTCGACATCGGGTAGAGCACAAGGCAATGCTGGAAAACATCCTTACGCATGATAAGGGTCTCCTCGCCCGACGTTTGCAGCGTCTTGCGGAATGTGGCGGGAAGGAACGCACGTCCCTTAGCGTCTATCTTTGCCTCTATGTTTCCGATAAATCTCAACAGTTTGTTTCCTACCTCGGTTATTTGGGTTCAAAGTTACTTAAAATTCCCCACATTTCCCCACGTTTCTCCACAAATTTAATAAAAAACTTCTTTTTTGCTATTTTTAACATGAAAACTTCGCCCGTCTGAGGTCATATATTAGATTGTCTGTTTTATGCGAAATTATCTTACAGAAAATAGTTGGTGCCAAATCATGCTCTAAAAGATACCGTTTTACGTCGTGAAAGATACCCGATTAGAGTGTGAAAGATACCGTTTTACGATGAATTTTGGCACCGTTTTGAAACATGTTGAATATCAGTCGATTACAAGTTTGATATTTTGTTTACAGCAAAAAGAATATTATTTACATATTCAAAAGTCCGTTTAGACTGTTTTTCGGGCAAATCATATTGCATGAATTGTAACCGATTATCAACAGTAAGAATAAGATGACTACAGATGTGTGGCCGCTGTAGAAAACTTACTGTAAGCCAGTAGGTTTTCAATCCCATGTTGCTTAAAATGTGGCTTATTTGTCTTCAAAATGGCTATGTTTGTTGCACGAAAACCAAAATTTGTGCTATTTTTTAGAAAAAATAACGTTTTCTGAAAACTATTGTGTATTTTTGCAAACTGAAAGCATAGAAGACAGCTAATAACGATATATGGAGAAAACGATAGACGTTGAAAAGGTCTTGGAGGGCAAGATGGGTTCGAAGGCTAAACTCGTGCCCGGCTTTGTCGTGCGTTGGCTTCGGAAGATTATCCACGAGGACCAGGTAAACGCATTCCTGTGGGACAGCCGTAACCTCTCGGGTACGGAGTGGCTCACCGAATGCGTGAAGTATCTCGACATGACTCTGAAGATTGAAGGCAAGGAAAACCTGCCTGACAAGAACGACGGCAAGCTTTACACCTTCGTCAGCAACCACCCGCTGGGCGGCGAGGACGGCGTTGCGCTGGGCTCTATTATCGGACGGCATTATGACGGTCGTTTCCGTTATTTGGTCAACGACTTGCTGCTGAACCTGCCGGGACTCCGCCCAGTGTCGATTGGCATAAACAAGACAGGCAAGCAGAGCCGCGATTTCCCACGGATGGTTGAGGCCGGATTCCAGAGCGACAACCACATGCTGATGTTCCCTGCCGGTCTGAACTCGAGGAAGATTAACGGAAAGATTCACGACCTGCCGTGGAAGAAGACGTTCATATCGAAGAGCGTGGAATATCACCGTGACGTTGTGCCTATCTTCTTCAGCGGTCGCAACTCCGAGCGGTTCTACCGGATAGCCAACTGGCAGCATAAGCTCCATCTGAAGGTGAACATTGCCATGCTGTTCCTCGTCGACGAGATGTACCGCAATGTAGGCAAGACTTTCACTGTGAAAATAGGCAAGCCGATACCATGGCAGACATTCGACAAGAGCCGCAAGCCGGCCGAATGGGCTAAATGGGTCGAGGATAAAGTTTACGAATTATAAAAAAAAGAGATACAAATAAAAAATGGAAGAAGAGATAATCAAACCGATTCCAAAGGAAATTCTCAAAAAAGAGCTGACGCCAGAACGCCTGCTCCGTACAACGAACAAGAGCCACAATGAGATTTATGTCGTCACGGCACACAACGCGCCAAACGTGATGAAGGAGATAGGTCGTCTGCGTGAGATAGCGTTCCGGACGGCAGGCGGCGGAACAGGCAAGGCTATGGACATCGACGAGTTCGATACTATGGACGACCCGTGCCGACAGCTTATCGTGTGGAATCCTGAGGACGAGGAGATCATCGGCGGATACCGCTATCTCTTCGGCGACGACTGGAAATATGACGACAATGGACAGCCAATACTGGCTACCAGCCACATGTTCCACTTCTCGGACAAGTTCCTGAAGGAGTATGCTCCTTACACGGTGGAACTCGGACGCTCGTTCGTCTCTCTGGAATACCAGAATGTTCGCAAGAATACTAAGTCCATTTTCGCTCTAGACAACCTGTGGGACGGACTGGGAGCGCTGACTGTCATCAACCCGCACTGCAAGTATTTCTTCGGTAAGATGACAATGTATCCGTCGTACATCCGCCGTGGCCGTGACATGATTCTGTATTTCCTGAAGAAGCATTTCGACGACAAGGAGAATCTCATCGTGCCTATTAAGCCGCTGAAGATTGAGACACCGGAGGCTGAGCTTGCCAAGATTTTCACTGGAAAGACGTTCAAGGATGACTACCGGATCCTCAACCACAATATCCGTGAGCTCGGATATAATATCCCGCCACTCATCAATGCGTACATGAACCTCTCGCCGACAATGAAGCTTTTCGGTACAGCCATTAACTATGGATTTGGTGATGTCGAGGAGACTGGCATCCTGATTGCTGTCGATGAGATCTTCGAGGAGAAGCGAATCCGCCACATCGAGTCGTTCGTAAAGCAACATCCTGAGGCACTGCATCTTACAAGTGGTGCCAATAAAATTATTTATAAAGAAAAGGAGGAAAAATAAAAAAGTTGTTTATCACACTGCTCAGCTGTTGTGGCTTCTTATACCAAGGGCTACATTGCAAAGAAGATTAAGCAGGGTGATAAATTCTTGAAGGCAGGAAAGTATGCTGATGCGCTTACTGCCTATACGAAAGCCAAGGAAGCAACCTTAGCCAAGGACGCTAAGGCTGACGTAAGCAGTATCGAAGACTCGATAGCTGCTTGCCGTGAGAAGCTTGGTACACGCCCAAGCTGTTGCCAATAAGTTTTATTTGAGTACATCGGTGAGGATATTCCACACCGCGAAAATGTGACACAGTGTTCCTAGGAGTACAAAGAAATGGAACACTGTGTGGTTGTATCTGCGCTTGTGAAGGGTGTAGAAAAGTGCTCCGGCGATGTAGCTGACTCCTTCGGCTATTATCCATGAGAAGGCGGCTGTGCCGGTGGAGTCGAAGAGTGGCTTTATAGCTATAAGCACGCTGAACCCCATGCCGAGGAAAGTCAGTGTCTCGAGGTTGCTGTGGGCTTTCAACTTGTGAAAGCTTGTGGCTGTTCCAATAATCGCGCATAGCCATACGAATATGAACAATCCCCATCCCCAATAGCCTTGATGGCGAAGTGCTATCAGTGTTATTGGTGAGTAGCTTCCGGCTATGTGCCAGTAGATAGCGGCATGGTCCATCTTTCTCAGTCGTTCTTTCCATTCCGACCATGCGGAAAGGGAGTGGTATGTTGTCGATGATATGTATGACGACAGCATTCCGAAGATATATAGTGCCACGGCGAAAACGTTCAGTCTGTCACCAGTCTTGGATGCCAGATTGAGCAGAACCACGCCTACTATAGCTCCGATGACTATGCCGGCGGCGTGGCTCCAGGCGTTCCATAATTCTTCTTTATGGCTGAAAAAGATATGCCGTTTCATTGTTTTTAGAGATCAATGTCCAGTCCGACACCGAGAACCTTGTTCGACCTTGTGAATACATCGGTGTTGTGGACGTCTACCGACTGACCTGCAGCCGTTATAGTCTGGTCGTAACTCTTGTGGAAGTGCTCATAGTCGGTCCAGAAGTAAGCCACGTTGAGGCTCATGTTCTTGGCTATCTTGAGCTTTGCTCCGAAGCCTACGCTGTAGCTGCTGGTAACGAAGCTCATGTCGGAAAGGTAGTCGCCATTGCCCAGTCCGTACTTCGTGCGCTGTCCGCCGGCACTGACTGTAAGGTGCTTGGTTACGTCCCATTCCATTCCGGCGAGGTATTCCTGAGTGTTGCCCGACAGTGCCTTCTGCTTGTCGTGGTCCATTCTAGCGTCCTTGTCGAAGTAGTAATGGTAGGAAACCATGGCACGGAGGTTCTTCAATATCTCATATTGTGCACCGAAAGCGAGTATTGCCGGAAGGTCGTTGTGGGTGTTCACGCCGTCGGCATAGAGCCCGGTGTTGTCGACCTTGGTGTCATTCTCGATGTTGAACTTTGTCGGGAATTCATAGCGTGCGCCGAAGTTCCACCGTCCTGTCTTGTAGTCTGCACCGATGATGGCGGTTATTCCCCATCCGTGCTGTACACAGTCAAGGTGTTTGTCGGCGAAGAGTTCCTTCGTCTGGTTCATCCTGTTGGCTCCTTCCTGTGCCTGTTGTGAAGCAGCGTCGAACTTTGCCTTTGATGCTTCGTCCTGCATTTCGCTTGAGCGCATGTGGTAGTAGAAAGCCATCCGCTCGTAGGTTTGTGCCTGAGTATCGAAGTAATCGTGCAGGTTTACGTTGTCGCCGCCGATGTTGGCGGTTATGTTTGTTATGTTGCCTTCATAGTGGTTGTAGATGTAGTTGAACCTTGCGCCACCATAAACGGCAAAGTGGTCGTTTATCTTATATGAGATACCGAGTTGGAATCCGTAATCGTATTGCTGTCCCTTGATGTTGCTGTTTACACCGTAAGATGGTGTCTGAGTGGTCAGTCCCTGTTTGTAGAGGAGTGCCGGGACCAATGCTATCTGTCGTTCGAATGATGGAAGACCGTTGTTGAAGGTTGACTTTCCACCGCCGCCAGCAAGTGCGAAGCCTGCCTGGAAGGTCCATTTGTCATAGACAAGGGCAGCCTGAAAAGACGGCAAGACTGGCACTGATGCCTTGCCACGGAAGAATTTCTCGCCATTTTCATCACCTCCATTCAACTTGAATGGCTGATAGAAGGGCGTGCCTTGTAGTGACGGAACTGTTATTCCGGATGTGATGTCACGTGTTTGGTAAACGTTTTGAACGTTAAGTGAGAGATGGAAACCCTTCGGCATGAATGCTACGCCGGCAGGATTGGAGTAAACACCGTCGATGCCTATCGTACCCTCACGGGCGAAGTTGCGGTTGAAACTGATGTTCTGATTGGTGTTGGTGAGTAAGCCGCCTGCTTGGGCTGTGCTTGCCAACGTTGCGAATAGCAGCATCACTGCTGTCGATTTCTTTGTCATAATTCCTTAAAATATCTCAAAAACGGGTGCAAAGGTACAAAGAATGTTTAAAGTTGCCAAGTAAATTGCTCATTATTTCTTCATTTGTGCATAATATGTCAACTCTTTGACGGTTACTCTTTATTTAGTCGAATACAAGGACTTAACTTATGGAAACAATAAAACCGGACCCACGAAAGATGGTGAATCCGGTTCAGTAGTATGTTTAAAGAAGAATTCTATTATTCCTTTGCTGTGTTTGCGGGATGAAGAATATCGTTGTATTTCTGCGGGTCAAGAAGCAAATCGACGGCAGCCTTGTATTGCTTATCATTCCTGAGACCATTCTCGACGGTGCCACGCTGATAATAGTAGACAGCCACCAAGTCGGACTCTATGAGCTGACGAATGAGCTTTGAGTTATAGTCTAGGTCTTTGGCAACGTTGTGCTTGAGCTTCTTCTCTATGGCATCAAACTCCGGTTTGGCGTCGTCATAGTATCCTTCAAACTTAGCAAGCTTCACAAGCTGCTGCAAGTACTTCTCCGTTTCGCCGTCATACTTGAATTTGCTGGCAAGAACATCCTTCTTGAAGTCGTCATAATCGGCATCGGTAATATGGAATTCGTTTGCTGGGGCGATAGTAGGATGACTCTTCATGTACTTCAATTCCCAGTTGAGCATTACCTCCGAAGAGTCGCGTCCTGTACCTGCAAGATAGAAAGCGATGTTCGGCAGAGAGTCAGACTTTACCTCAACATCCGGCTTTATGCCGCCACCGTCACGGACTTCCCTGCCTCCAATGGTGTGGAACAAGTGTGTCAGAGAGTCCGGAACATGCTCAGTGTAACCGCCATTGGCATGCTTGTAGTTTATAGCCTGGATGCAACGGCCGCTGGGGATGTAGTATTTCGAGGTCGTAAGCTTAAGCTGTCCGTTGTAAGGCATGTCCAGTGTTGCTTGAACAAGACCCTTTCCGTAGGTTCGTGTGCCGAGTATTACAGCACGGTCGAGATCCTGAAGGCTTCCGCTAGTAATCTCACTTGCCGATGCCGACTCGCCGTTTACAAGCACGACGATAGGCATTACCGTATCGATAGGCTCCACTGTGGTGCGGTAATCGTGGTTAACCTGCTTGACCTTTCCCTTAGTCTTGACAATGGAAATGCCCTTCGGAACAAACATGTTGACTATTTCGACAGCCTGGTTGAGCAGTCCGCCGCCATTGTTCCGGAGGTCCAGGACGAATGCCTTCATGCCCTTCTGCTTCATCTCGAGGAAGTCCCGGCGGACATCGCGTGCGCAGTTCTCACTCGTGAAGGAGTTAAGGTCGAGATAGCCTATACCGTTTGGCTGCAGGCCATAGTATGGAATGTCAGGCAACTGGATAGCCCGGCGGGTGATTTTCCGCTTTATTGTTTTGCCGGTAGCCGGTCGCTTGAAAGTCAGAACGAATGTTGTTCCAGCCTCACCACGCAGATGGCTGCTAACGAAGCTGACGTCCTTGCCCACCGTCGTCGTGTCGTCGATGGCAAGTATGATGTCGCCCTTTCGCAATCCGGCTTCCGCTGCGGGCATGCCTTCGTAAGGCTCATCGATTACTACATTGCCAATGGCGAGATTATAGCGGATGAGCGCTCCTATGCCGGCATACTTTCCAGAGAGCATCATGGTAAAATCCTTCGACTTGTCTTCGGGATAATAAACCGTGTATGGGTCGAGGGAATGCAGCATGTAGTTGATTCCGTTGCCCACAACCTCGTCGGCATTGAGCGTATCAACATACATCATGTCGAGAGTTTTATAGATAGCGTTGAACGTTTCTATATTCTTCGACACATCGAAGTTATGCTCGCTGACGGCTGAATCGCTTTGCGCATAGGCAACGGAGCTTACCCCTGCCACCATGATAGCGAGTGAAAGAAGGAATTTCTTCATTGTTCTTATTATCTTTATATTCTTCACTTTTGATGTGCAAAGGTAGTGTAAAGGGATGGATTTTCAAAGAAAAGTATTGGTTTTTAATACAATATTAAGATACAATAGCCATTCCTTTAGTGAACTATAAGCAAACTAAAGAGAAGAAATCCCGATGCCCTACGCCTTCTGACTAACCCGTCGGAAGGAATAATTATTTCTTGTTCAGATTTATGCGCAAACCGACATTAATGGTGAACTGTGTCTGTTTGTCCTTGTAGATGTTCACCACCGAGCTATGGTTGTTGAAGTATCTCGTCACGCCCGGCTCAGCATAAAGGCTTATCCTGTTGCCAGCCTTGTACTCAATGCCAGCCGCTCCGCTGACGGAATACTGCAACCTGTGCTCACTGATATTCTCCGATGAGTTGGTCACGTCGCCGTTTCCATTGTAAACGACATGCTCCACGTCAGCCTTTCCCTTGACAAGTTTGCCAGCCTCGGCACCCGCCGACAGATAAACATTGAAGTTCTTGTTCTGCCAGACACTGTAGCTAGCCGTCACAGGAACGCTCAGATAGTGCAGCTTCTGCCGTGACGAATACTCCTCCATATTGTTTTCTCGGGTAATGTCGGACGACAAATAACTGTAATTCAGTCCCGTCTGGAAGCTCAGCCTCTTGCCGACATTATACCGAAGACTTATTCCCAGTTTCACAGGCATGTCGTGATGAGCGGTAGTTGTTGTCTCCGACACACCCTTTGCCAGAACCACATAGTCGCCCTCAGGCATATCGTTCTTTATTGGCATGCTCATGGAATTCAATGAGTTGAAGCCAAAGCCCGACGTCGACGACGAGCTGCCCATGCCCGAATAGTTCATGGCTATAGAAAAGTTGTTGCTCCTTTCGTTTGTCGATAGCCCCATATTAGTCTGCTTGCCATACCAGTTGCGGACCTTCTTGTTCTGCCTTTGTGCCGAATGCTGAGGCTCATTGGCAATCGACCTATGCTCATCGACGGATTCACTTTGTACATTGTTTGGCGCAGCCGACAGCATTTCAGGCTCATTGCTGCCGTCTGTTGACATATTGTCGGCTACACACTCAGTGCCTACCGGTGTTACTTGACCATTTCCAGTCAATCGGGCTAGGAACAGATTACCCTCATCCTTTGCCTTGTTAACAATGTGTTCTACAATCTGACCAATGCCTCCGCCGGACAATCCTTCTCCGCTTGTAGCGCCATTGCCGGCTGGCAGACTGCCATTTGCCGGCTGTTTGGTCTGCGTCTCGGCTCCTGTGCGGTTGCTGTCGGCGACAATAGACTGACTTCCGTCGCCCGGCACATTCCTGACAACCATAACAACGGCAAGTGCAATGGCGGCTGCAACGGATATGCGGCGTGTCCACACAATGGCGAGCCGTGGCTGTCGGCGCTGCTTCGGAGGCATGACACCCCTCTGCGACATCTCCCGTTTGATGTCGTCGAGCAAGCCTTCCGGAGCCTTACGCTTGTAAGAGCCCGCCTGCCTGCGGATGTCTTCTATCCATTTCTGGTCACTATTCATTTTGCCTCCTGTACTCTTTAATCATTCTTGCCAGCAGATGGCGTGCCTTGTGGAACTGCGAAGCCGATGTGCCCGGCGTTATTCCCAGCTGTTCGGCTATCTCCTTGTGGCTCATTCCGTCGATGACGAACATGTTGAAAACCATTCGGTAGCCCGTCGGCAGCTTCGCTATCAGGTCGAATATCGGCACTTCGTCCGAGCCGTTGCCGTCGTCTTCCTGTAGAAGAGTCAGCCTGTCGCTACCAGAAGTCAAGTCCGTATCATCGTCCGACGGCTCTGAACCAGTTGCTCCAACGTCTATGTCGACAATGTTCTCACGCTTCTTGTTTCTCAGGAATGTCAGCGCCTCGTTGATGACAATACGTGTCACCCATGCCTTCAGCGACCCCTTGCCACGGTATTTGAATGTACCTATCTGCGTGAATATCTTGATGAAAGCTTCCTGCAGCACGTCCTTCAGGTCGTCGGCATTGCCAATGTATCGGTAGCAGACGCCCGTCAGATAGTCGGCATACTCAGCATATAGCTTGTCCATGGCAGTGGCATCGCCCCTGTCGAAGAGTTTAAGCAATCGCTGCTCTTTGCCCGTACCCAGAATATTCATCTTAATCTTCACCTATTTAAATGCAAAGATAAGCGAACATTGCCTGATAATTTTGTTGTTAACGTTCTTTAACGACAATCTTAGGCAATATATCAGGAAAGACTGCATTTTACGAGTGAAAACAAAAAAGAAGCACAATGAAAAAGGATTTGAAAATAGTCCTTCATGACGATAAACAGATAATAATAACAACAATTAAATTATAAACAAAACAAACAAAATGCGTAATTTAAAATTCATTTCATTGATGATGGGCTGCCTTGCAGCTGTGTGCCTGACATTCACTTCTTGTAACGACGACGATGACGACAACAAAGGTCTGACTCCGGAACAGGTTGAAACTGCTTTCAACGCAGTCCGTGGCGATTACAACGGTATTATGCTCTATGCCCACAAGGACAGCAATGGCAAGCAGGTCAACGACAGTACTAACATCGCCTGGAGCATCCAGACCGACAGTGTCATGACCATTTACAACTTCCCTGTAGCCTCACTCGCCAAGAATGTCACCGATTCTACCGTCAGCAAGGCAATCGCAACGGCTAAGCCTCAGAACCTGAAATGCTACATCGGCTTCATCAACATGTCGCCGGTAACATTCCTCATCAACCCAATCTCTGTTGAGTTCACAGCCAATTACGGCGGCAAGGACCACAAGATTCAGGTTCCGTTCTACGTCAACAACTACTATTCGTTCGGACAGCGTACCAACGGTCGGATCGTTATGCAGATTATCGCAGCCGACATCTACAGCGATGGTGTCCGCACTTCTTACCTCTCAGGTGCTGTTCCTTACGGCTTCTCTGTAGCCAAGAAGTAATGTCCGGCAATACAGCCGAACTTGTCTCAAACTGTAACCGACCGTGTCCAACAATGTTATCGATTATGTCTTACGTTTCAATGGACAATGTCTTATGTTGTAAAACGGCATCTTTTACGATAGAAAATAAATTAATATTGATTTAAAAATAAATTAAAAACAATTTGAAAATAAATTGAAAACTAGTCAAAAATAATTTATTTTTAATCGAAAAACGATACCTTTTACAACATAAAACAGCGCCGGTTATACCGATGATGCTGCCGATGAGGGCAACCACATCTGCAATATAACGGTTGTCTATCAGGACAAGGCAGGCAATCGCAACGAGTCCGGATTCTACATTATCAATGATAAGAAGTACATCGTAAAGTAAGGTTCATTATCTTACTAACAAAAAAAGAGCCACACGCCTTAAGCGTATGGCTCTTTTAGGTTTATTGAGCGTATGGCAGTATTCTTTTATTGCTTTTTTATGTCGTGGTCGGTCATTGCGCAGACGCAGGAGTCTGACCAGACATTCTCGGCGGTCTCGATCATGTCGAAGATGGTGTAGGCGGGAAGGATGATTCCCATTATTCCGACAGGCGCGCCGGTACCGGTCATCAGCGACAAAGTGAGGAAATAGCAGCCCATCGGTACTCCTGCATTGCCTATTGCCGCAATGACGGCTATGAAAAGCCACAGAATCATCTGTCCGATGGAGAATACCTCGCCGCCATTCTGCATGACAAATAGTGACGTGACTAGGATGAATGCCGCACAGCCGTTCATGTTGATGGTCGTACAGATAGGCAGGACGAAGCGTGAAACCTTCTCCGAAACACCCAGCCGGTTCTCTGCCGACGCCATTGTAACAGGCAGTGTGGCTGCCGAACTCTTGGTGAAGAACGCCATCAGCACCGCCGGTGACATGCGGGCGAAGACATGCAGTGGGTTCAGACCGCGAGCCAAGAGGAATAACGGCAGGATGATGAATATCTGTATGAGGTTTCCGCTGACTATGACGGCGATGTACTTGCCAAGCGATTCGGCGGCGATACCTGCCGATACCTGTGCCGTCAGCTGTGCCGAGAAGGCGAGAATGCCGAGCGGCAACGACCAAATAAGGGCGTGGATGAGCAGGAACAGCAAGTCCTGAAGACCCAGAATACCCTTCATGAGAACGTCCTTGCGATCGGACTTTGGCATCTTCGCCAGTGCTATGCCTACTGCAAAGGCGAGGATAAGCAGGGAGAGGACGTTGCCGTCGAGCAGCGGTTTCAGTATGTTGTTCGGTATAACGTCCAGTATGTGGTCATAGTAGGACTCGTTGCCCAAGTCCTTTGGGATGGCGCTGTTGCCCTGATTGACCATCGACGCAGGGAGGTTGCCCGGCTGGAAAATGTTGTAGAGTATCAGTCCGACAGCCGCCGCGGTGATTGTCGTCAGCAGGGTGTAGGTCACGGCGTGTCCGAATATGCGCCCAGTGTCCTTCTGTTCGCCGAACTTTGCCAGCGTGGTAATGACCGCCAGCACTATAGTAGGTACAGCAACCAACTGGAACAGACGGGTATAGACAGTGGCAATGAACGTCATTAGCTGGTCGAGCCAGCCCAGTCCGAGCAGTCCGAGTATGCCGCCGACGATGAGTGCGCCTATCCACAGAGTGAGCTGGCGTCCTACGCCTTTATTCTTTTCCATATTTTCTATTTAAGTCCTTTTACTGCGTTTGCAAGTTGGTCGAGGGCTTGCTTGAGTATTGCACGTGGTGTGGCAACATTCAGCCGCATAAATCCGTGACCTTCCTTCTTGCCGAACATCTCGCCGTCGTTGAGTGCAAGATGAGCATTGTCGATGAAGAGGTCGAGGAGTTGTTCGTGGGTAAGGTTCAGCGCGCGGCAGTCGAGCCATACAAGGAATGAGGCCTGCGGACGCCAAGGCCGGATGCCCGGAATGCTCTCACGGCAGTAATCCTCGACGAAGCGGACATTGTCCTCAACGTAGGCGAGCATCTGCTTACGCCATTCCTCACCATTCTCGAATGCGGCGATGGTGGCTATTGTTTAGCTACTTTTGCGTGCAAAGTTACTGTAAACTGTATAAAACACAAAAGAAAGACTGAGTTTTGTTTACTAAAAACGGCCACAAGCTTCGTCAGCTTATGGCCGTAGTTTAACGGTGTGTCACATTAAATAAAACAACGTCTATGTAAACCAAAAAAATCGGCGCAGGGGGATTTTTCCGTGGATGCCCCCTGCACTCGCCTAACTAAAATATAGTGAAACAGCGTTGCTGATGTCGGGAAACTATGTTACCTTTGCAGCATGGCAAAGAAACTATCGACATTCGAC